>Ga0209282_1001288_pt1 | contig 13600 bp, 7 predicted proteins | sample Mtrugardesep15_FD_187529 | JGI IMG/M metagenome (GOLD analysis project Ga0209282, IMG submission 187529) | Root nodule microbial communities of legume samples collected from California, USA - M. trunc garden sep15 (SPAdes) (version 2) | ecosystem: Host-associated > Plants > Roots > Nodule...
TTTATTAATTTAGATTAAACTAAAAATAAGTAATTTTTTCTCAAATCTCAAGCAACTATAAATCTCGGCTATGTTAAGTAATGAGCAAGTTTCGTCGTCTGAGTGCGACGTTGTGTTGTTCGTCGTCTTGTGCAGCGTTGTCTGATTTTGCGTCTTGTTGCGGTGTTCGTTTGTTCCTATTGAAAGATCAACTTCAGTCAATCAATTACAGATTCAATCAATGATTTGGACATCAACGTTACAGATCCAGAAGTATGAGTATTCTGGTGATTTAGATTTGATCATATTATTTGTAGGCATTATGCCGTTGTATGCTATTAACTTGGATGTTGTGAGTATGTTCGCAGTTTCATCATTTATGTTTTTAGCAATATTGATGATGTTATTGTATCTGATGTATTCAATCGATGTGAATAAATAAATATTGTTTTGCTTTTGTCAAAAAAAAAGTAATGAGCAAGTTACTGATTTTCTTAACAAAAGGGAAGAACGAGAAGGAAAAAAAAAAACAAAAAACACTCAAACCAGGGTCAAATAAACTCAACCCCGTGATGACATATATCATATGTGAAAGGGCTTCATACAAAATAACAAAGCTACTATCATTTAGAACATCATTTTGAGCTAATTACTTATTTGATTTGATTTGATTTGAGTAAATTAATTATAAAAATTAAAATGACTTGACAAAATCTACAAATGAGTAAAAACCAAATGGAGTACTTCCAGTTGAATTGGATTAGTGTTGGTGTGTCATCGTAGATAAGTTTCTCACACAAAAATAATCAAACAGATTCTTTTCTCACCAACAAATTTTTCTAACCAAAAGACGTAATTAAAAATAAAAAGTCGACAATTGGCCCACTTGTGTGGGTTGTATTATTTAATCACACAGAAGAAAACAAGAAAATTGATTCCTCGAGATTATACGACTGGTGTATCTACCCTCCAGATTTTTTTCAATGTTTTTTGCTTGCACTATTATCACAGTGTTATTCTCAAAGAAGAAAAAACAAATGAAAATTAAGATGTCGCAGTCTCCCACCCAATTAGAACACGCACGATGTGGCACATCTTCCTTCGCATGACAATTTTTGTGTTGACTGTCTACTGTCCTAAACTCTTATCCTTTAAGGTAAAATCATTTTTGTCAAAAATGAAACTATTGAGTTAAATATATTATTTGTCCTTATAAATATACAAGTTTTTCGTTTTAGTCTCTCTAAAATTTTTCTTCAACTTTTATTTCTATAAAATTTTCAATCACTACTTTTGGTCCCTAATTTTAAGTTAATTTTTAATGAAATTGTGTATAAATGTGTAGAATATTGTAAAAAAATATCTCAATTTTTTTTTAGATTTTTTTAACAAAACATGAATTAAATGTGAATTTTTAACCGTAAAAAATATAAAAATTCATATTAAATTCATGTTTAGTTAAAAAATTCTAGGTTTTTTTGGGAGAGATTCTTATAATATTATGAATTTTTTTGCAAAATTTTATTCAAAAAAATGATTTCTACATATGAGTTTACTTTAAAAGAGGGACCAAAAATGAAGATGTAAAAATTTTGAGGGACTAAAAGCTGAAAGAAAATTTTAGAGGGACTAAAACAAAAAGTTGGTATATTTATAGAGACCAAAATCATATTTAACCCTTAATTTAACTTATATACATTGATCATGTACAACTGTTTTATATATGCATTTGAACAAATCACTTTGAGATGCCATTTTTTAAGCTGGTCTCCAATATATATATATATATATATATATATATATATATATATATATATATATATATATATATAGTTGACAGTATTTTTTTTTAAGGAATCCAGTTGATAGTATTTGATTAGTTGCATATTTAAAAATATTTTACGCTGTTCTTCAAAAATATCAAAATTAATCGCTTATTTTAAAGGCACGTTGTTCAGAACTTTAAAATACAATAACTTTTTTTTGAATGAAAAATACAATAACTTTGTTGCTTTCCTCAACAAAAAAAAATCTTTGCTGCTTTATTTGATTAATCTAACTCTAAGCATTCACGTGAACCGCGAGGAGGCAACCATGTAAAAATATATATTTTTTGAGGGAAGGAGGCAACCTTAATATTTAAAGGTTGTTTTGCATCTTAAAAACACATTAATAGGTCGTTGTTAGGTGAAGGAATGAGGAAATATAAATGAAGTTTATATATATAAAAGGATTGATACTAACATGTATTTTATTTATCTTTTTATAATATATAAATAAGAGGAAATTACAAATTATTCGAGAAATGTTTTGAGAATTCCAGAGGACCTACAAAATTTATTCAAAACCTATACACATTTTAATACGTTCTCAAAATTAAAAATATATTAATATCTATATTTTTTTTTTTGTACAAAAGTACACCCTCGTATTAAATAAGGTCGTAGATTTCTATCTCTCTTCCTTACATAGCTTTTTGTATCCACGTCTCTTTAAACTCTAAAATAAGCTTTAACGTATGTTTTGGGGAGGAGGATTTTGGACTATAAAAGATGGCTTATTTTTGTTTTCTACATTAAGCACACTATAAAATGTTTTTAAAAACAACTAAGTTGTGGTTGAATGATCATATATCAATATTTTCTTTCAATTTAATTAACATCTTACATACCCTGTGAGTTTGTTTCGTTTAAAAGTTATGAAGGAATGATAGTGATTTTAATCGAATGAAAGTGTAAAACTACATTTTCCACCTTAGTAATACATAATGTCACATTAGATAAAATAATATTTCAAGTCCAAATTTTATATAAATACTCTCTCCCATTCAAATATCTCACTTTTGCAGGGGAGCTAAACTTAGATTAGAAGGAATTTCATACTTTCTACAATTTTTGTCCGGTATTTAAACAAAGGGAAATGTTAACGAGTATTTCTGGGTACTCTTTAAGCGCCTAGAATAGTAACTTTTTTATGAAAAATTGTGTATTTAATACATTGAAAATTGAACTGTTTGACTTTTTTAAAGAATAATTTTATAGTGTAGTATGCTTAAAAAGTGCTCCAAAAACACTCGTTAACAAGACCCTTAAACAAAATACCTAAAATTTTAAATAAACCCCCTTCCTTCCCCTCCTCCATCATCCTCTAACAAAACAAATTTTAAAAGTATTAACACCATAGTTCTCCTTTGGTGTATAAGTTAGTCATACATATACACCTTACTCATTCATAACATTTTTATATTAGGATGCATTAAACACTCAACCTCTCCAATAATAAAATTAAAACTCACTCGCTCCAACAATATACTCATTTACTTCAAAAATACTTATCAAGTAGGGTTTGCAAAATATCAAAATCAAAGGTGAATTTTCATAGGAGCTTATTGGTAGGTGTTAATGTGAAGGAGTCTTAGTTATTACAAGTCGTTAATACTTTAAATTGTAAATTTGGTTGAATTCGGTTTGTCTATTTTGGTCAAAAATTGATGTAAACAAAATATTTTTCAAATTCTTTAAAAAACATAAAACTCAAAATACTCCTAAGTAAATAGTAAAAGTAATCTAAAAATGTTTTATGTAAGAGGTGTGTTATTTGAATAATCATTTGGTTGATACTTACTCCGTCCCTAATTATAAGACTTTTTTGAGAAATTTTTTTTTTGTCCCTTTTTATAAGATCCCTTTGGTATTTCTAAGTACATTAATTATTTCTTTTGCATCTTTTTCTTCAATCAACAATAAATATTATGTTGAAAACATAAATTAACTCTCTCTTTTAAAGATAAAATCGTAAAAACAATAGTAATTATGTACAAATTTAATACTACAACCAACTTTCTTAATCTTTGAAATTTTGACAAGACTCTTATATTTATAAGTGGAGGTAGTAATTTATTGGATAACCATAAATTTATAAAAAAAGATAAATATTAATATAAAAATTAAAGCAATACAGAGATAAAATAAAAACATAATTTGAACATGAGTGTCATCGAATTGATATACAAATATAAATACGTCTAAAATACGTACACCTTTATTATAAAATGAATGGGAGTAGACATGTGCCCAATCAAGAAATAGATTCCCAATTCTGTGGGTCTCTCCCCCCATGACCCCACCGGGCCCCCAATCACCTCCAATCCACATGCGCTCCCCCTCTTACTTGGATCACTTGTCCTTACCTTGCACTTTCTCACACTTCCTACCCTTTTTTTTCTTCTTCAAAATTTCCCGTATTTTTCAATTATCACAAAGTCATCATTTTCAGTTTATTTTGTTAGTTTCAGTTTTATATATTTATTCAACTGAATCATTCAAATTAATTTTTTAAAATATAAAATAATTTTCACAACTATTAAAACAAGTATAGTTTTGTCCAACCAAAAAAACAAATATAGTTTCAAATATAAAAGTTTGATCTATTAGTAAAATGAAGACCTTGAATTAAAATATTATGATTTGAGCTATGCTAATATCTTAGAAGAAAGGTAAAAATGTAAATAGTTTTTTATCAATCAAAGATATCTTTAACGCATAATTGCAAAAACTAATATATTTAAAATTTTTGAGATTTATTTAAGAGGTTGATCTCATATTTTTTATACACTTTAATTTGAGATAGAACGTTAGACCAAATGGTCAAGGGGTTCAAACATCCAATACACACTAATACTTTTATAAATGCGTTTTAAGCTTAAAGTCTTATCTATCTTGAATTAAACACTATCCCTGATCTTAAATTGTTTTCATTACAAAATAATATTCATTCCGTTTGAAAATACATGTCGCAGTCACACATGTCAATACACAACTTTGATCATTAATATATTTAATTATATATAATAACAAATTATAAAAATTTAATATTTTAAAAATATTTATTTATTGAGACAAACCAAATAACATTTTACATATTAACATTTGTATATGTATAGTTTCCATCATTAATAAATCTTACTTAACAAAATATAATCTTATCTTTCCTAGAAGAAAAAAGGTCTTATCTCAAACATTAACCGTGCCTTTACTTAGTTCATATATCTATCTAAAAAAAAACTATACATTTTTTTTTTACAAAAACAAAATGATATTCATTTAAATCGAAAGATTACATCATTCAACACCGCTAAAATCGTAAAGGATTAATCTGCGAACAAACTCACAGTATCCAAGTTAATAACATATAACGGCATAATGTCTACAAAAATATAAGATAAAATTAAAGTCACTAGAATATCCATGGCCTTCGGATCTGCAACGTTGATGTCCAAATATTTGATTAAATAATGAATCTTTCAATATGAATCAAATGAATACCGCAGAAAAACGAGAAATCAAACAACTCCGTACGAACAACAAAATATACCTCTTATCTCTTTATATTCTTGGTCTTATTTTAGAAAAATATTCTTAGTCATTATCAATAACCCATACATCATAAAATAAAAAAATCTCACGCTATAATTTCTTACCTAATCAACATCGATTATTCCATTAAAAATACCGATTACGATAATAAATACAATAATTATCTATAATTAAAATAATTTAAAATGAATCCAATTTCCAATTTCCCACCCCTCGTGTCTTTATAAGGTCCACGTTCACTTCACCTTTTCTTCTCATTCTCACCTTCTTCATCTTCTTCCTCCCAAAAATGGATTCCTCTACTCTCTCTCCAGCCATGAAACTCATGATCATCCTCATCATATCCACCTTCACAGTTTCACTGGCCCTAGACATGTCAATAATCTCCTACGACAAAACCCATCCAGACAAATCAACAAGCAAAAGAACCGACAAAGAAGTGTTGACTATGTACGAAGAGTGGTTAGTGAAACATGGAAAATCCTACAACGGTTTAGGAGAGAAAGATAAAAGGTTTGAGATCTTCAAAGACAACCTTAAATTCATTGATGAACATAACGGTTTGAATTCGACATATAGATTAGGGTTGACTCGGTTCGCGGATCTAACTAATGAAGAGTATAGAAGCAAGTTTTTGGGAACAAAGATCGATCCCAACCGTAGGATGAAGAAATTGGGAGGTGAACGTAGCAATCGTTATGCGCCACGTGTCGGTGATAAATTGCCTGAATCTGTTGATTGGAGGAAAGAAGGTGCTGTTGTTGGAGTCAAAGATCAAGCAAGCTGTGGTAAGCACTTTTTTTTTTTTTTTTTTTTTTTTTCTTTTAAATAAAAAAATTAATAAAGCTAAATTCTTTTCTTTGTTTCTAATCATCATGCTTTAAAGTATATAAAAAAAAATCATCAAGCTTTGATATTTTTTTTTTGTTTAAAAAAGGCTATAATAATATCTACTGTCTGTTTTTATTGACTTATTGTGAATATTATTTTGTTTTTAAATTTTACGATCTTATATTTGATTTACTGCAATCCATGTGATGTAACAATATCTGGAAAAAAAAATCTTTAGTGTTAATGATGTAATTTAATTTGTGGCTGAAAAAAATATTGATTTATTTATTGTATTTTAAAATTAAATATAAGGTTTTTAATTTTAGATTTTTTCTTATTTTATTGGATATGTTATTAGGATTATATGATTTTGGTCATGGTTTTTATTTGTGATCTAAGTATGATATGAATCAAAGTATCAAACCTGGTCCTGATGGAAAAAATTATTTGCTTAAAAAGAATTTGAAGAAGAAATTTACAAAATTTTAATTCATACACCGATAATCAATTGTCCTCATAACTCTCGGATCATTCAAAATGTTTGACTTTAATTATATACAGACATATGATTGATTTTGATTTGTTGAGAGTGTTGAACTAAAAACAATTCTTTGGATTTCTTTTGCAGTATGGATTCCTTTTTCTTTTTTTTTGGTATTACTTAATACTTAAGTTCTTTGTTTTGTAGTCATATAAGGTGTGGTTGGAAAGATAAAGAGTATCATTTATAATGACCACTACAGCTGATGGATATCTTACACCTAAAATCACCAGGATTCTTGGTTTGCATTTGTGTGTTCAATATGAATTTAATTGATATGCACTTTTACCTATCAATCAATCATAACATCGCTCAAAATATATGACTTTAATCATATCTACCTTAAAAGTCATATGAAATATACTTGGTGATTGTTTAACTATCTTAAAAGTTTTACGACGAAGGTGCATCAACATCAATCTCTGAATATTCTCAAAATTGTCAATCAGACTCGGACTCTTCAGCTCCCAAGAGTTCTCAATATATCAATTATTGGTTATTAATACAGCTCTCTCTATCTTACCATATTATTATGCTTTTTTGCTTGTCAATGGATTAGTAAATAAGTAGCAATCACTCTTTTAATGAATATCCAGGATTAACTGGGTTTCATTAAGGAAAATGTTCGTTCTTGGCTTCTTTTAATTGTATTCATACTATTTAATTAGTTTCATGGCAGTGATAAGTCTAAAGAATCTCTTGTCATCCACAAAAAAATTGCTAATATCTTCTTTTTTTCAATGAAGGGAGTTGTTGGGCATTCTCAGCAATCTCAGCTGTTGAAGGAATAAACAAGATCGTGACAGGAGATCTAATTTCACTATCAGAACAAGAACTGGTGGACTGTGATACATCATACAACGAAGGATGCAATGGTGGACTCATGGATTACGCCTTCGAGTTCATCATCAGTAATGGTGGCATTGACTCTGAAGAGGATTACCCTTACAAGGGTATTGATGGTAGATGTGACCAAAACAGGGTTAGTCACTTAGTCATTGATTTTTTAATGACAATAGTATATGCTTGTGAATTAGTAGAACTAATTGGTTAACACTCTAATTCTTACATTGGTTATTTTCTTTGTGTGCAGAAAAATGCTAAAGTTGTTACAATTGATGACTATGAAGATGTTCCTGCTTATGATGAATTGGCCTTGCAAAAGGCCGTTGCAAACCAACCTATCGCCGTTGCTATTGAAGGAGGCGGTAGGGAATTTCAGTTATATGAATATGTAAGTTTCTAAATTCAATTTACTCTGAATCTAGGAAACCATGTTTTCAAGGATATGGATTTCCTTAGTGCATTAGATTCCTTAGTGACTACAATCAATCCATCTCCGAAAGAAAGATATCTCTAGTGGTTATATAACATGGGAGAAATGAATGGAAAGAATCGAAATTTCCAATGTATCTAAGCCATTTTGTGTCTAACATTACATTTGAAATTTTAGTTCCTTTCCCCTCCTTTTATAGGCCATTCATTTTCCTCATTGCCCATACATTTGATAGAGAAAAAAAAAATGCTACATATTGATTTTGAATAAAATAATTTGTATGGCAGTGGTTTTGCTCTAACTATCATTCAAATTATCTTCAATAACCTGTTAATTTATTTTATCGACTTTGCTCTCCCAAGATTAATACTTGCTGATACTTTTGCTGAACTTCCTCATTGAATGTATTCCATTTGTCTCTTGTCAGGGTGTATTTACCGGTAGATGTGGTACAGCACTAGACCATGGTGTTGCAGCTGTTGGATACGGTACAGAAAACGGTAAAGATTATTGGATTGTGAGAAATTCATGGGGTGGTAGCTGGGGAGAACAAGGCTACATCAGACTCGAACGTAATCTGGCTTCAAGCAGAGCAGGAAAGTGTGGTATTGCGATCGAGCCATCTTATCCAATTAAGAATGGAGAGAATCCCCCCAACCCTGGACCATCACCTCCTTCACCTGTCACGCCACCATCTGTCTGTGACAGCTACTATAGCTGTGCTCAAGGCGCTACTTGTTGCTGTATTTATGAGTATGGAAGATCTTGCTTTGAGTGGGGATGCTGTCCTCTTGAGTCTGCTACTTGCTGTGATGATGGCTACAGTTGCTGCCCTCATGAGTATCCTGTCTGTGACACTTATGCTGGACTTTGTCTTAAGGTATGGCCAAGTCAACCTTATCTTTTACTTGCATTTTTTGATTTGATTTTCACTTGGAACCAATGATTTAAAAGCAAACCTGGACATTGAAACGTTAAGACCTCAGTCATGGTTCAACCGTTTTAAACAGCTCAAATTGGAATGAAACCAGGATCAAACAGTTTAAATAACCGAACTGTAGATAGTGTCGGTTCATTGCTCAACCGGTTGAACTGTCTGGTTCCATTTTTAAAACATTACTTGAAACTAATTATTGGCTACTATTTTGGATTTTTTTCCTGTTGATAGTGTGATGTCCCTTTTGCGTTGTCAGTTTTCATTTGGACTTTTTGAATTATGTTTTATCTTTTCAATTAAAATATGCTTAAAGTTTTAGCAGAAAAAACAATTTTTTAATGATAAGTGTTTGTGAGTGAGTTAAATGAGATAGTTTTCTTAAAAAATTGAGATGCAGATTATGTTTATCATAAGATGATTTCAGATTATTATCATAAGTTTTCTGTGATAGCCTATAATTTTTTTTTATAAGAAGCTTATGCAGAGTTAAACTAACAAGCTCTTTGGATTGTATTATTTGAGTTTATCTACTGAGACTGTTTGGGAGAACATAGGAAAATAGCCTATAACATGTCTATTAGCTGTTTTCATCATATTTTCATAAGCTCTTCAGAATACAACTTATAGCTTGAATAAAAACAATTCGACTTTATCCAAACAAAGTCAAATTCTTAGGGGAAAAGAACTTATAGAACAAGCTCTTAATTTAGTTGTTTTATCGGGAATTATCCAAATTTGTATGGATTGTTTTCACTTTTGCTTATCCAAATTTTATGTGCTTGATCACAGAGCAAGAACAACCCATTGGGAGTGAAGTCATTCAAACGCACTGCTGCCAAGTCTCACTGGGCCTTTGGAGGTAAGAACAAGATGAGCAATGCTTAAGTCATCAACTCAAAAATGTACGTGCTGAAGGAGAAGATGAGGAGGAACTCAGGAAGATTTTACGATACAAACATATTTGTTCGCTATTTCATGATACAAACAGATACATTGTGTCAAATTTCAGTCACACACTGACTGTGTACATAACTATGCATTGTATTTGCATTGTATTTCTATTCAAATTCCAAACCCAGAACTTATTTAGTATTGTACTTTTCATCTTCTGTAAATTATCTGATGATCATTCAGTAATGCTTGGATGTATCCATATCATATATAATAACATGTTCATGTGTTACTTTTGTCGAGTACCCTGGTCCCTACGTGAAAGCATGCATTGATGCTTTATGTCTTTAGCTTAATTGCGTAAGTTGTGAAGATATTTTTTGATTTGATACATTATATTTTGATAGAGAAAGCGCATGTAGGACAGATTGATGATGGTAATATATAATCAAGTATCCATGTTGAAACAATGAATGCATTTAGATTCCAATTTGAAACAAAGGCTCGTTTGTCACATAGTATATAGTCAAATTGGGATATGTATTGTGTATTGTTCAACCATTTTTTTGAATGGTGTATCATAGCGTATCGTGTATTGTAAGATACTTGGACAAGACAAATTTGACTTAAAATATCATATATAAACTACAAAATACTTCAAATTAATATAAAACTCAAGTCATAAACAAAAGTAAATAACATAAAGAATCCTTAGTTCAATCAAAAGCAAACATATAGACAGTAGAGTGTAGAGAAACAAATGGTGTATGTGTTGGAAGCTGTAAAGGAAGAGAAAGTGATTGACATTTTTGGGAATAACTCCAAATCAATTGGTAGTAGGTTACAAAACAAAATTCTTGAATACAAAATGGTTCACTTGCATTATTTGATGGCTCGCGTAAACCCGATCCAAGGAAATGAGGTAAATTTGGGGTTTTCTAGAGGGTCATGCAAAACTCGACTCGGTCCCATGTCTGATCCATAAAAAAAGGAATCTTTTTGGGGATTTCCCGTGTTGCGCAACCCGAGCATGTTTGTGCAACTGAAATGCAAATGTCACATTACCGTAGGTAGATTGAATCTGGATACATATGATACATCCACGATACATGACATACGTCTGGGATACAGTGTCATTTGGGATACAAACCCTAATACATATCACCAATGATTGTTTTCGTATCGTATCTGGATACGTATGGTTGGATACTAACTACACTGCAGATTATCATAGGGTTTTTTATTTTTATATTTTAAATCTATTGTGTTTGTTTATCATAATGATTTTTTTTTCCTTCCAAAAAATGTGTTATGAAAAATAATTCTATGAAAAAATGTGTGGTAGAGACAAGTCGCCAATAATTCTTTTCTTTGTATCCGAAGGATTGTATTGATTATTTGAATCTGGGTATAGGGACCAAGTTAAACGTGCTTGCTAATATGCATAACAGGATGGAGCAATCAAATGTGGGTTGATGGCTGGTTGAGGAGACAGCTGCTTTTTGAGCCCCTAACCATTGCTCATTAGCACCTATCGAACGACAATTAATTGTCATTTGGTACACCGATTTCAAAAGTGTGTCTAATAGTAGTTAATTACTGTTCTCCCTTTACTAGGTGCCTAAAGAGCAATTGTCGGTTGTGGAGGCTTGATTTGAGGCTTTGCTGGTGAATGTTTATATGGTTTTTCAAAAACTTCAAATAGTTGTAGAGCTTACACTGCTGAGTAATGTAATGGGGGAGTTTATGAGGGGTTTGCCTTGGCGTCAGGGACGGATCTATTCATATCACTAATATTTCAATTATTATATAGCATATAGCAATATATTGACACTTCCCTGTAATTGTTCTGCTCCTAAACAATTTTTTTAGGGCAATACAATCAGATAAATACTTTTTAGGGCGCACACAAATAAAAAAGTTAAATAATATTAAATGATATAACTAAGTTATTCATATAAATTGCCCTCACATTTTAAATTTTTTGGATCCATCCTTGCTTGGTGCGGATGCATGGTTTTGAGAAGGTAGAGTTGCATGTGTAGTTGTGAGGAATTTGACAAATTTTCAAGTGGGCAGTAGTGTGGGATGACGGTTGGTGCAAAAAATTAGAAAGGATTTTGGAGTTGGAGTGGGGGTTGAAAATTTGCAATTTGTTTCATGCGGTAAATTGAGTCTGACCTTTAGCATCTTTTTTATGTTACAAAAATTTTGTCAAAGTGTGAGCGATTCAAATTTTTTTTGCTATTAAAATTCAGGCCCCAAATTCTAAGCTTATAACTTATTGGACAATTACAGGTTTAAAAGTCAACAATCGGGTGCGATTGTTTCACTCGTTGCTATTTTTTGGCTTCTTGGTTGATTCATAAATCAGTGTTTTTGTCTATGCTCAGTGAGCTATTGTCTAATGATATTTTGCATAGAAAACAACTTCATGGACATCTACAACTGAAAAGAAAGAAACAAATTGAAATTAACGTTGAATCTCAAAATTGTGTTCTTGAAAAAATTATTTTCAAATATCCTACAATTTCTGTTCATAATGATGTAAATCCAAATAATTTAATTTTCTACGGCTAAAAATTTTACGGAATGAACAAGTAAATAGCAATAACGAAGAGCGAGATAATTTGAGTGAAATCAATGAATATGAGCATATTCATGCCTTTGTTGGGAACAACTTGCTCAATCTATATTATCTTTATGTGCGTTTAATTTGCTAAAAATATGGCACTACACTTGATAACTTCTTCTGAATCCGTTTGGTTTAGAGATTGATCATAGGACTAGATAAAACACGACAAAAACAAGATCTTTTGTCCCTCACGAGTCCATGGGACAATTTTTTGTCCTTAATAGACAATAAGGACGTCAGGAGTCCATAATGAAGTCCTTTCCTGTGCCAAAATACTCTTTTTATTTTCAAACAAAAAATGTTAACTCTCTCTCTCTCTTATTTATGTATGAATAAAATATACTGTTTTGTGAATCAAATGTGTCCTAAGATGTAATTTACAAGATGAATTACTAAAAATTATCATAAAGGAGATATGATGACATATTACAAACTCTTTAGGAAATAAGGTTTAAGTGATTAGAATCACCTTCCCTAAAAAAAAAAAGTGGCTAGAATCACCTATCGAGAATGAGTTATCATCTCCACACCCTAAATTTTTCTTTAAGAAAAAACATGAATTAAGTGGTCCACAATTAACTTCAATGAATAAATGAATTGATTGACAAATCATATTTCAAAACAATCTTAAGAGCTTATAAGAAAAGAAAAAGAGAATTAGAAAGATGTTTTAGTTAGGATATAATTTATGTTGTGATTAAAATTTTTAGCTTTTTTTTAACCAACAAGACTATATGTAGAGATCAATCGGTATCTCTTCTCTCTCTTGAGAAGATTGTTGAATGAGATCATCTTATGCAAGAGCAATGCTATTTCCTACGAGAGGGAAATCCACGATCTTTTGTAATGCACGGTATAAACAATATTTTTTTTTAATTGATAAAATAAAAACAAAAAATGGTTGTTTGGTGGAAAACATGGGGTGCTTGTGAATTAACGAAAACCAAGAATACAAAAGCACGTCCATGTTTTCCACCAAACAACTATTTTTGGTTTTTATTTTATAAATATAAAAAATACTACTTATGCCGTGCATTACACATGATCGTGGATTTTCCTATCGTAGGAAATAACATTGCTCTATGCAAAAACATCATATCACGTCTTTTTTTTTTGTTGCCAAAGAACAATATAA
>Ga0209282_1001289_pt1 | contig 13586 bp, 9 predicted proteins | sample Mtrugardesep15_FD_187529 | JGI IMG/M metagenome (GOLD analysis project Ga0209282, IMG submission 187529) | Root nodule microbial communities of legume samples collected from California, USA - M. trunc garden sep15 (SPAdes) (version 2) | ecosystem: Host-associated > Plants > Roots > Nodule...
ACAACAGGGTATTATAGGACAACGTCTTCAAGCATATGCAGCTTCTACCTCATCCCAGAAACTGACAGACATTGAGGCAGCTATGCACACCATGTCACTTAACACTCCTGACAATTAGTGGTACATGGATACTGGCGCAATGTATCACACAACTGCATCACCAGGTAATCTCTCGTCTTATTTTCTTGTAAGTAATTCAAATCAGAAAGTTATTATTGACAGTGGACATGGAATTCCAAATCACGGCACCAGACAGACACAAATAGCCACATCTCACGAACCTCTTCACCTTAACCATGTCCTCCATGCCCTGAAAAATTATTAAAAATATAATTTCTGTGAGACGACTCACCACTGATAACAATGTTTCTGTTTCCTTTGACCCTTTTGGCTTTACTGTCTCTGATTTTCAGACGGGGATCACTCTTCTCAGATGTGACAGTCGTGGCGATCTATATCCATTCACCATTCCTCCCAGTTTTGCCGGTCTCACGTCAAGTCTTTGGTATAGTCGCCTTGGTCACCTTGGCGTGTCTATTTTAAATTCTCTTCGCAAAAATAAGTTCACATGTTGTGAACATTTTAATTCTTCTGTTGTTTGTGACTCTTGTGTTTTAGGCAAACAAGTTAAATTGCCATTTTTAAATTCTCAAACTACGACATTGATGCCTTTTGATATTCTACATAGTGATTTATGGACATCTCCAATTTTAAGTTCAGCTGGTCATAGATATTATGTCTTATTTTTAGATGATTTTACAAATTTCTTGTGGACTTTTCCCTTTAGCAGAAAATCTCATGTATTTGAAACGTTTAAATCACTTACTCAACTTATTCACACTCAATTTTTAACAAAAAGTCAAATCCTTTCAATGTGACAATGGCGGTGAATATAATAATGAGGTTTTTCAACAATATTGAACTGATCACGGCCTTATTTTTCGTTTCTCTTGTCCCCTTACATCCTCACAAAATGGGAAAGCGGAACGCAAAATAAGAACCATTAATAACATGATCCGCACTATGCCAGCTCATTCTTCTATTCCCCTGTTATTTTGGCATCATGCACTTCACTTGGCAACTTATCTGTTAAACATTCTTCCCTGTAAAACACTTCAAAATAAGTCACCAACACAACTTTTATATCATCATGATCCCACTTACACACATCTACGAGTCTTTGGTTGTCTATGTTATCCATTATTTCCGTCATCTACCATTCATAAATTACAACCTCGCTCTACTCCAGGTGTCTTCATAGGTTATCCGTCGAATCATAGAGGTTACAAGTGTTATGATTTGTCAAATAGAAAATTAATAATTTTGAGGCATGTTATCTTTGATGAAACTAAATTTCCCTTCACCAAAATCTATTCCCCTTCACCTGAGTCTTATCACTTCCTAGATGATAACCTAAATCCTTACCTTATACATTAGTGGCAAAATCAAATATCACCACCTGTCACCAATAACACACCGACCCCAAACACTGAAATTGATCAGCCACTCTCGCCAATAAACCAACACTAGCCCTCTTCTCCAATCAACTCGTCCACTACAATTTCCTCTCCCACAACATCACCAATCCAACCTCATCCACCTCCACCTACACAGACCATCACCAACCGTAACATGAAAGGCATTGTCAAACCCCGCAAGATATTTAACTTGTATGTGATGGTAGGTCACAGATCGCAGTTGTGGATTGTGATGAGACATTTAGCCTGGTGGTCAAACCCGCTACCATTAGAATAGTGCTCACCATTGCTCTCTATAAATTTTGGACCATTCATCAACTGGATGTCCAAATTGCCTTCTTGCATTGTGATCTTCATGAAACTGTTTACATGCATCAGCCATTGGCTTTCCGTGATTCTTATCATATAGGTTATGTGTGTTATTTGAAGAAGTCTTTTTATAGTCTCAAGCAAGTGCCCCGAGCATGGTAACAACACTTTGTTGACTATGTAACCACCATTGGTTTGCGACATAGCACATCAGACCATTCTCTCTTCATATATCGACAACACTCTGACATGGCATACATTCTTCTATATGTAGATGACATCATACTTATAACCTCTACTAACACCCTTCGCAAATCAATTATGTCACTCCTAGCATCTGAGTTTGCAATGAAGGACTTGGGCCCCCTGAGTTATTTTTTGGGTATTGATGTATCTCGTCATCCTAGTGGAATTTTTCTCAGTTAAAGCACATACACTTCTGAGATCATCGAGCGGGCCGACATGACATCTTGCAAACCGTCAGCCACTCCTGTCGATACTAAGTAGAAACTCAGCACCTCTTCTGGCACACCTTATGAGGATCCTTCTTTATATCGCAGCCTTGCAGGAGCCTTACAATACCTCACATTCACTAGACCTGACATCTCTTATGCAATTCAGCAAGTTTGTCTTCACATGCATGCACCCAGTGTAGAACACATGATTGCTCTCAAGTGAATTTTGCGTTATGTACAGGGTACCATACACTTTGGATTACATTTATCACCATCCCCAATTGCCAAGCTTATCTCCTACACATATGTTGATTGGGGTTGATGTCCTGACACTCGACGCTCAACATCCGGGTATTGTGTTTTTCTCGGTGACAACCTTATCTCTTGGTCTTCCAAAAGGCAACATACTCTTTCTCGTTCTAGTGATAAAGCTGAATATATGGGTGTTGAAAATGTTGTCTCCGAATCATGTTGGATTCACAATCTTCTGTTGGAGCTTCACTCTCCCATTCCTTAGGCCACTCTGGTATATTGTGACAATGTTAGTGCTATCTACCTATCTGGTAATCCTGTGCAGCACCGGCGTACCAAACAAATTGAGATGGACGTTCATTTTGTTTGAGAAAAAGTAGCTCGTGGTCAGGCACGTGTTCTTCATGTTCCCTCAAGACACCAGATTGCAGACATCTTCACCAAAGAGCTTCCTCGTATTCTCTTTGATGATTTTCGGACCAGTCTAAGAGTTCGTGAACCTCCCGCTTCGACTGCGGGGGTGTGATAGAATAGAATATTAGTCATAATTAGTTATAATTATTTTTCCGTAAATATGTTGTATCATAATTAGATAGTTGACCTACACATGTATAAATATATTCTATTCACATAATGAAAAGGCAAGCAATTCCATTATCTTACATATATGTCCGTTAAGTGGGTGAGGTGGCTCTCTCTGACACCTGGCATCAATTTTTTCCCCAACCAGATCAACTTTGCCTTAACGGACAGATCAACTTTGGCTTAACGGAGGTTGATAGAAAGGATCTATCTGAAACGAACTCGAAAGACCTATCTGAAACCTTAGAAACTTAAAGGACCTATCCAAAACAAACTCAAAACTTAATTGACATATCTGAAAGCTTAGAAACTTAAAGAATCTATCTGAAAAAAAACATGAAACTTAAAGAACCCGGAGAGGTTTTTGGCCCTTGATATTCTTATTTGTTATGTTTCACAATTTATGTTTTTGTAATCAATATAACTACCAATTTGACACCAATGTGACAAATTATTTACCTCCAACACTTTCATATGCTCACTGATTGTAAATATCTATTTTACATGTTTATTTTTATCAAATCAATTCAGAAAAAAGTTTATTTTTATCAGATACCATTGCCTAAGATGAATAGAATAATAGCATAATGAAATAGAAGTGGATATAATAAGTATCATGCCTGATCAATAGAAGCCTAAGATGAATAGAGTTTTTTCAGTATTTTTTTCTCCTTAATAAATAATGGCTCCCTTTTTTGAACTTATTTATGATAGATGTAGTGTAGGTGATATAGGCTTGAGGCTACACCTCCATCTCTTTTTTTGAATGATCTGTTTTTATGGCTTATGATCTCTTGCTTTTAAATGAAAATGAAAAATTAATTGGTATTGGTAAATCCTTTTGTAACGATCACAATAAATTGCAGACAATGCAATGAAAATCATAGTAAAATTAAGTAAGGGAAAATCATATGGTGTAGCAGTTTACAAGAAAATCATTTTTTCCTTTGTAAACAATATTGAGAGAATATTTTGTGTTAACAACCTTCTCTATCTTGCTATTTCTTATTTCCTAATTTTATCTTTCTTACCTTATGTGAAGGTATATTTCTCTTGATGCTTAATTCATAATATATTACCATTTTGGTTATTTTTTAAATTATATTTCGAAAGTTTGATTGTTATGTTAGCTTAGATCAATATATCTAAACAAGTTTATTTTTATCAGATGTCATTGCTTGAAGATATTGTGGAGAAAGAGCCTAAAATAAATAGAGTAATGCATAATGAAATAGAAGTGGACATAATCAGTAGCATGCCTGATTGCATTATTTTACACATCATGGATTTTCTGATTACAAAAGAAGCTGTTCAGACTTGTATTTTATCCAAAAGATGGAAGGATCTTTGGAAACAACTTCCTACTTTGAATATTAGCCATAAACACTTTCAAAGAGCAGATGTTTTCAAGAAGTTTTTGAATAAGGTTTTGAAACACCATGAAAAATCTAGTAAGGAGTTTTCGAATAAGGTTTTGAAACACCGTGAAGAATCTAGTGCCTCGTGTCTACGTAATATTGAAGTTGACCATCGGGGGTATGTTCCATCTAAACTTTTGAGCAAGATGATCAATTGTGCTGTAAATCATAAGGTGGAAAAATTCAAAGTTGGAACCTACCTTCGTGATAAGGAAAGTAATAAGCTACTTTTTCACTCATTATTCTCCCTTCATTCTTTGAAGTGTCTCGACCTTTCATTTCATTCATATGGATGGGAAGTAAAACTTCCAGAAACTATAGACCTTCCAGAGTTAGAAAACTGTTGTTTAAGACAAGTTACAATTACTTTGGCTGATGGCAAAGATTATGCTATGCCTTTCTTAAAATGTAAGAAGCTTAGTACTTTAGTCATCGACGATTGCAAAGTAATTGGAGATGAAAAAATACTTGTTGTATCTGGTGATACACTTTCTAGTCTAACAATTATGTATCACTTTGCGGATCTTAAACATTTAAAAGTTCAGATATCTGCTCCATATGTGAGGTCATTCAAATTTATGGGTTGTTTTGAGGGTTATATCAACCATGAAGTCTTTGAGCACAACATGGATTTTATTGAAGATGCAAGCATCCTTGTTTCGTGGGATCTATCTAATCCGAAACTTGTAGAGATCTTTAAAAACATGTTGAAAAGGATCAGTAATGTACACTCATTGAAACTTTTTTGGAACAGTCTTGAGGTACTTGAAATTGTGTGCTCATAGCATTTATCATCTATTTCAAATACTCACTAAAGATTGTGTGGGAATTAACCCTTAATATGTGCAGGGTCTTTCTCAAATCCCCAATTTTCCCAATATAGAATCAGTTGGTCTTGGCAACTTGAAGTCATTGACAATACTTCTAGGCAAATTTAACAGACCATCTATGTTTGATGATGTGATGAACTATTTACTTCAAGACTCTCCACATGCAACAAAGATAATCATTTAAGGTAATATTAGTATTATTTCTTTGTATTAAGATATGCGATAAAATTTAGCTATTGTTTTTATGATTTTAATCTCTATGTATTTAATTTCTCTTATGCAAACAAAATAAATATTTTCTTCTACACACAACAAAGAGAATGAATGTATATCACACACATCACACTAAATATTGTGTTTGTACATGATGTAAGTTATAGAGAAGGAAGAATTGCCTTTTTTTTATATGATAAAATGGTAAATGTTTGTTTGATTATAATGAAAGGGATTGGATATTTTCCTTGCAGCTCACTCTTTTTTTCTTCTCTTTGATACAGGGGTTTCCAACTTCAACAAGAGGCATGCCTTTTCAATATTCTGTCTTGGATAGTTTGGTTATTCTTCTTGTGATTCTGATGTATAACTTCGATGATTGCTTGCAAGTGGTTGTTGTCAAAGTCTGAAAGTTTTTCTTAGACGAATATGATGGTTTATTGTTTTTGGTGGAGGTTAAACCACCGAAGAATCAAGACCTATGAATCACAGTCATCTTTAAAATTAGAAGCGTCTTCATGTCCGACACTCACATGACAAATGTTTGTTTGTTTAGACAACTGCGTAATTTCCTTGTGATTCGAAGCATCATTTGGCGCGTATATCAACAGTTTTTTCATCAAAGAGTGTTGATTATGCGTTTTTTGATTTTTCTGTTAGGTAGCAGCCGTTTCAGTTTTGCTCTCTGGCAAACAGATTTTGCAGGTTTTTCTGCTAGGTTTTTTGCTACTTTTTACAAGGATAGTGTTTCATTTTTGTGTTTTGATCATAGGTTGATTTTAGTAGTCATGCTGGTTTTTACAAGAATTATGTAAGATGAATGCTATTTTGTTTCGGGTTTACCATTTTATCATGTTTCACTTACCGTTTTATTATTTCATATTATTGGAAAAATTAATTTTCCTATAAGCTATAATAGTTCTTTTGAACATTATTACAAGGTATATTTCTATTTCGTTTATTGGAAAACAAGAAATAAATTGTATAAAATTTATTTTTGAATCTGTTGAATATTAAATGAAAGTCTTAGAAAGATCCAAATGTCTTTTTCGGTCAGTAGTTAAAAAAAATAAAAAAATTGATCAAAATAGTGTATTTCTATTGAGCTTTTAGGTGGAGTTTTGAAATAGACTTGTGCGTTTAACGGGTCAAATGCAACATCTTTGAAAAAAATATTGATAACTTATTAAGATGTTAAAATATTATTGAGACTTCTAATGTCGCCTATAGAGAAATATATTTCATAATGCGTGACAACTAATGTAAAATATACGGTTTTTAAACTGTATAATGTAAAATATACAATTTTTTTTATAACGATGAGGGCCTAAGCTCAAAAAGAAAGAGATTACAACGATATAACACGTGGGGTAGAATTCCCCATCAAATCAGAAAGTAACAGAAGACTGATATTGCTAGGACAAACATCAAAGAAACAGATCCCCGAATCCATCGAACAACCATAGTTAGCTAAAACGTCTGCGCATTGGTTTGTTTCACGGTAAGAGTGGTGAACAACAACATCCCAATCAAGAGCAAGCAAGTGATGAATCTTGTCAACTAGCGACCTCCCTCTCCAACTACCATGCCCATGTGAAGTGATGGCTTTCACAACAACTAAGGAGTCAACATGCAACTCAATAAATCGAAATTGCAACCTTCTCACATACATGAGCCCTTCCAACACTCCCCATAATTCTGCCAAATAAGCACTTCCTATTCCAATATACTTGGAGAAACCTCCCAACCACTCACCATTGATTCCTCTAATGATGCCACCACAACCAATATGACCCCCATCTCTACAGGATCCATTTGTGTTCAATCTCACCCAGCCTGCCGGTGGAGGACTCCACCAAAGTAACACCACACGAGAGTGATTCTCTCTCTGAGTTGTTATTGCATTAACAACCAAATGGTGATTGCATAAACTTCTCTTTACAACACTAGCTAGCTGGGTTAGAAGGTCTACTATAACTATCATTATGTTTCTCCTTATTTTTCCAATTCCAAATAGAGTGACAAGCCATAGCAAAATAATTCCTCCAACCATCCTCAATATTCCAACCCACTTCCAAACATAAATTCATTGTAATCCACTGCTGAAAATTACAGGAAAAGAACTTACTTCTAGCATTATTATGAACCATAGTCAACCACAACGGCATAACTAAAGGACAATCACGCATCACATGCAAGATAGTTTCTGGTAAATCTCCACAAAAATCACACATAGCTGAACCTAAACCCATCATATTCTTATGAGAATTTGTTAAAAGCCTTTCATGTTTCATAAACCAAACTAAGCATCTCACCCTCTCGGGCACATGCAACTTCCATATCTTCTTCCAATGTAAATCATAACCATAATCATCATCAAAACCACACAAATCGTTGTACATTTCTTTTATCACTATTTCGCCCACTGAATTCTCCATACAATAACGCACATCTGCACCAGCACTATCATTAGGAGGAGGCAGCACTGCAATTTTGTTGATAATGTATGTTGGCAACCATCCATGTAACAGCTCCATATTCCACATGCCAAACTCATCCAGAAGAGCAACAACCTTATCATCTTGCAGCTGTTCGAGAACATCCAGCTCAAGATCTCTGATCCGAAAACCTTTATCTATCCATGCATCACTACAAATATTCACACTCATGCCATTACCTACTGACCAAAAATTGTACTCCTCAAGCATTGGCCACAACTTCACAATAGCCTTCTACAAATGTGAATCAGTACTTCTAGCAATAACGCTATTTTGATCTGCTTCTCTACGATATTTACCCCACAAAACCGAACACCAAAGATCTTGAGAACCAGTTTGTAACTTCCTCCACAACTTCAGAATGCATGCCTTATTCAACACATTTAGTCTTCTGAACCCCAATCCTCCACTAATTTTCGGCTTGGTCAATGCATCCCACCCAACAGAATGATACCGTCTCTTCTCATCGGTATCTCCCCATATAAACCTTCGTTGCATTCGTTGAATCTCATCAACACAAGATCTTGGAATAATTGTAGTCATCATTGGGTATATCGGGATTGCCTCCATCACACTTTTAGCCAAAGTCACCCTTCCCGCAAAGGAGAGATGATTCGCTTTCCAACTCGCCAACTTCATGCTCACTTGATCAATAATATAATTATAATCCTCTGTTTTTGGAGCTTTACCAAGTAACGGAACACCAAGGTACTTTTCAAGAGAGTTTGATTCACGATATCCCGACAATTGTAACAATTTATCTTTAACACATCTACTAGTATTTTTTGAAAAGAAAATACTAGTTTTCTCTTGACTAACCTCTTGTCCCGATAAGCTACAAAACTTCTCCACAATACTAATAATGCACCGCATCTGAACCTCAGTAGCCTCGCTGAATATTAACATGTCATCGACAAACATAAGATGCGACACAATCGGCCCTCTCCTTTTGGCTCTAAGCGCCTTCCATTCTCGAGTTTCCACAGCATGAGAAATAAGGTGAGATAATTTATCAATACACATGACAAAAAGATACGGCGAGATGAGATCACCTTGTCGAATACCTCTTTGTGGACGAAAATATTCAGTTCTTGCACCATTCCACTTCACATTTGTTTCCACACTAGTCACTGAATGCATAATAAGATTCACAATATTATCTGGCAGCTTCAGCTCCGTAAGAATACACCAAATAAACTCCCAACTCAACTTGTCGTAAGCTTTAGATAAATCAACTTTAATAGCGAAGAATCGTTTACGACCTTTCATTTTGATCATACTATGTATCATTTCTTGAGCCACCACAATATTTTCATGAATATTTCGCCCCGGTACAAAACCAGTTTGAAATGGAGAAATAATAAAAGGAATGGCTTCTTTCAGACGATCAACGATAGTTTTGCTTACCACCTTGTAAATGGTATTGCACAAGGAGATAGGCCTGAATTGATTCACGAACTCCGGTTGCTGGACTTTCGGAAGTAAGCATATATCTGTTTGGTTAACTGTGGCAATATGACTCGGATTCAACCAAACCTCTCTAACAAAATCACAAACATTTTTTCCAACTACCTCCCATGATTTTTGAAAGACACCGGCTGGAAAACCATCCGGCCCCGGCGCCTTCCAAGGATTCGTATTAAACATGGCTTTCTTAATCTCTTCATCACTAACAGGAGCACCCAATTTAACAATATAATCATTTGCCAACTCAGGAAAGGGTACTTCCGACTGCTGCCAAACACATTGAGCATTCTCCAAAGCAAACAAATTCTTATAAAAGTCATTAACCATGACTTTCACGTGATCAACATCCTCCACCCATTGTCCAGCTGCATCTCTAAGCATTATAACATTATTCTTCCTCCTTCTAGCAATTGTTTTCACATGATAATATTTTGTATTTCTATCACCATCCATAAGCCAACGCGCACGAGACCTTTGGAACCACATCAACTCTTCCTTTTTCAAAATAATGTTCAATTCATGCTGCAACTTATTCTCTAGCACAATCAATCCTCTCGAATGTCTGCCAAGATGTATCCGCCGCTGTATACCACCCAATCTCGCCTCAAGTTCTCTCTTTTTATGACGAACTTTATCAAAATGTGAAAACTTCCAGCTCTTGATACCTCGTTCAACACTCTTCAAATTATTCACTATCGAGCCATTAGTTTCCCAACTATCTTTCAACATATCATAATAAGAATTTTCCATAGGCCAAGCACTCTCAAAACGAAATTGTTTTGGAGCCATAACATGCAAAGCTTCAATTGGACACACTAAAATTGGATGGTGGTCTGAGAAATCCAATCTTGGAAGTGTTCTAACAAAACCATCAGGAAACTCCACACGCCACAAATCATTACTCAATGCTCGATCAAGTCTTTCATAAATATGTTGCCCTCCACGATACAGAGGACCGCGCCAAGTAAATTTTGAACCAACAGCCCCAAGATCCATCAACTTACAATCATCAATGTGTTCTTTGAATTTAATGCACTTCCGCATACAAACCGAAGCTCCTCCTTTCTTCTCATGAGGTCCCAAAATATCATTAAAATAACCTGCTAACAACCAAGGCTCATTCATACTTGCTGCAATAATCTTTAAGTCATGCCATAATGCACTTCTATTTACTTCTTGAGGGCTGGCATAAACAGCAGAAAAATACCATACACGACTATTTGGTAAGTTAACCTTCAAGTGCAAAAATTGGAATTTTTTATCAACCAATTGCACCATGAATTTGTTAATCTTCCAAACCACCACAATACCTCTTGAATATCCATCCGTATCAGTCGCAAGAAAACCATCATATCCTAGTAAATTGAAGGTTCTCTTCAATTTTTTAGGATCACATCTAGTCTCCATAATAACCATCATTACAGGATTCCAAGTAACCTAGGATTACAGAAAAGGAGCCGGAAGATCATGGTAGTTAAATTGTAGAACAGATTGCACGTGGTAATGTACCAATTCCCAAATGTCACGTGTTAGCACATTATTCCAATAATCTGGGGACAATTTTGGTGTGAAGAAAATTCCCAAGTGCTACTGCAGCTAATGGTCCTAGAACAATGATAAGTCTAAAGTTTACTAGTTCTAGTTCAATGACTTTGAATTGAAATTGATGATTTGTACGACTTTGTCTCTATCTATTTTGATCATCACATGTGTCATAATTGCTAGTTTATTCCTTTTCCAAAACATCTGAAGTTGAAAAGTTATCTCTGAAATCACTTATCAAAATCATACACAATCACCTTCACTCCCTACACTTTCGTTCTCAAGCCTTTCTCTCAGAAAAATCATTTTTTTCAAAGCAAAACGTCACAGAAAATTAAATTGTAATGTAAAATCTTTTGAAGTGTATTATATTTTTAGCATTAACTCATTAGAAAATCCGGATGTTGATTTCTTCCATTTGAATATAATCAATTTTAAACAATAATTTTCTGTTAGTTTATTTTAATAATTTGTTTTAAAGACATATTACCTATTATTTTCTTTTAGTAGTTCATTTATAAATGTCGCGTCCTTTTTCGTAGATCAAAACTCACTAAATTATTTCACGACTTTGAAAAAATTATTTTAGTTAGATGGGGGTCCGGAGGTTGGTTACATAAAGGGAAGGTGCTAGCACCCCTTATGTTCGTAGTACACTACGAGAACCTTTCAACTTTATTTTCCTTTTGCGCTATAACTTACTTATTTTTTAGAAGAAAGTAGAGTGGTGATTGAAAGAAAAGAAAGAGGCCTATTATCTACATTTTTTATTGATTTGGAAGGACAAGGTCCTTTGCCTACGTACCCGTGAGGGATCAAAACCTCGTAGTTCGGCGTAGAAATACTGTTTGATTTGTTTTTGTGTTTATTATTAGTTTTGAAAAAGTTTTAAAATAAAAAGCCAAGTGGCATATAAGAATTGGTTCGTATTTTTTTATATTGAAGAAAATTGACTCAAAGTAAAATTAAAATTGATTTGAAATTTGGTTAAGAAAGAAAAATAAAAATAACGCTCACTTGATTGAAAATCAAGATTTATTATGAAAATATTTTTTTGTGATTTTGATTATTTGCATGTTTTTGTTCTTTTTGAGTAATGAATGAAGATTAAATTAACGGAGCAATAAAAATAAAAGCGTGTGAATTTCTGTAGTGACATTGGATCACCACATAATCCCTAAACTATTTTTTTTTGTATTTTTGATATATATAAATCGGTAAAGAAATAAAAGACACACGCACGCACACACTTTTCTCATTTATATTGTACATTGAACCTAATTACATTCTAAATCTTGCAACGAAGTAAATGGCGAAAAATAAATATGCATGAGTGAATAAAATGCAAGACAATGAATTTAAGCTAAGAAAGAAAATGAAATGCGAGGGAAAATAAAATAGAAGTGCAAAAAGAAATTAAAATGCATGAGTAAAAAAAATAAGATGAGATGCAGGGGGTATAAGCAGTAATAAGGGGGTGCAGTGATTAATCAAAGGGAAATTGGGCTTAAAAAAGATAGGCTGGGGCCGGTTCGATTCAAGTCTGGGTCGGTTCCGGGAGAACCGAACTGGTTCAGAAGGGGTATATATATGTTGTGGACCTTCTTCCATACATTTTTCAAAGATTCTTTCTCTCTCTTCTTTTCCTATTCTCTCGTCTCTCTCTTCAAAAGTTCTTCTTTCTTTGAAAATTGATGAAGTTTCCGGTGGGTGTGGTAGAACACCACCGTGAAACTCAGTTTCCGGCGCGGCGGCGGCCGACCAATCATGGCGGTGCCACCGTGCCGGAAACTTAAACTTAATTTTTTTTTTGAATAAAATTTTACTTTTCGAATATCCTTTTCTCCACTTTTTCGAATTCGTTTTCAAAATTCAAAGGAAATGAACGGAGGGCTTTGGATCTGAGATTAAAAATACTACCTCCTTTTTTTCTTTGAGGTCGCCGGTTCTTTGTGAGTTTTGGTTCGGTTTTGTGGTTTGAGTGATGCTGGCCGATTGTGTTTTCGTGTGGACTCGTGATTGATTCGATTGGGTTTTGAGGGTTTGAGGTTGTAAAATTTTGTGTTGTTTGAATTGGGTGTCGTGAAAACTACGTTCTTTAATCAATCGATGAATTGTTTTGTGCTAATGAACGTGATGAAATGTGTTGAAAAGTTGTAGATTTTTTTTTATAAATTTCTGGCCGAATTTGTGTGTAGGTTTGGATGTGAATTTCGGCTCTTTTGTGCGTTTAGAAAATTGCAGTTTTCTCTTGTGAATTTTTGGTCCTTGAGAATTGAGGATTTTGTGGGTTTATGCGTCTGTGAATTTTGTGTTTTCTTGTGTATTTTCGGTTATGCTCTCCTTTCTTTAGAAGATTGCAGGTTGCTGGTTTTATAATGCCAGGATTGAGACATGTAGTTTGTTAAAGCAGCAACAAAAATTGTCTTGGCTTGGATTAAGGGAACATGACAGGCTGTTTTGAGCTGTAGATGAGTTGTGACGTAAACAGACTGTTTTTTTTGTGTGTGTGTGGATTGGAACCATTTTTTTGACATTATTT
>Ga0209282_1001290_pt1 | contig 13585 bp, 11 predicted proteins | sample Mtrugardesep15_FD_187529 | JGI IMG/M metagenome (GOLD analysis project Ga0209282, IMG submission 187529) | Root nodule microbial communities of legume samples collected from California, USA - M. trunc garden sep15 (SPAdes) (version 2) | ecosystem: Host-associated > Plants > Roots > Nodule...
GTGGTACTTTCTTATCGCACAGAACACCGGAGGCTCTTCTCCATTTCAACCACCCAGCTTGAATGCGATGACTTACATCTGCTTATATTTCTTCGTCATTTTGTACTATGGACCCAAGATATTTAAACCGTGCAACTTGGGGTATGATATGATCTCCAACTTTCACCTCCAAGGTAGACATACTTCTCCTTTTGCTGAAGTTACATTCCATATACTCCGTCTTGTTTCTACTCAAGCGGAAACCATACGCTTCTAAGGCTTGCCTCCAGGTCTCTAGCCTCCCGTTCAGTTCCTCCCTCAACTCCCCAAGCAAGACTACATCATCTGCAAAAAGCATACATCTTGGTGCTAACTCTTGGATGTTTCCGTCAGTACGTCCAAAACTAAAGTAGAAAGGTAAGGACTTAGGGTTGACCCTTGGTGCAATCCTATTGTTATGGGGAAATCTTCGGTAGCCCCATCTTGCATCCTTACACTAGTCGAAGCTTTCTCATACATATCCTTAATAGCTCTAATATAGGCAATCCTAACCTCTTTCTTCTCCAGGGCTTTCCATAAAACCTCTCTAGGAACTCTATCATATGCCTTCTCCAAGTGAATGAAAACCAAGTGTAAGTCTTTTTTATCCGTCCGATATCGCTCCATCACGCGTCGAAGTAAGTAGATCGCTTCCATAGTCGACCTCCCAGGCATAAAACCAGATTGGTTATCCGTAACTCGAGTCTCCTTTATAAGTCGTCGTTCAATCACTCTTTCCCAAAACTTCATGGTATGACTCATTAGCTTAATTCCCCTGTAATTCGCGCAATTTTGTATATCCCCTTTGTTCTTATAGATTGGAATTAAAGTGCTTCGTCTCCACTCGTCCGGCATTTTCTTCGTCCTCATGATCTTGTTAAAAAGTTTTGTGAGCCACACAATTCCTCTATCGCCAAGACTCTTCCACACTTCGAAGGTATGTTGTCCGGCCCAACTGCCTTGCCACTACTCATCCTTTTCAACGCTTCTCGAACCTCGTGCTCATGAATCCGACGATAGTAGTTATAGTTCTGTTCCTCCTCTCTGATGTCTAAACTCTTAGAGTCTGGTATGACCGTAAATCCCTAATTAAATAAGGTGTGGAAATACTTCTTCCATCTATCCTTAATATCTCTTTCCTGAACCAAAACCCTACCCTCTTCATCCTTAATACACTTCACTTGGTTCAAGTCTCTTATCTTTCTTTCTCGTCCCTTAGCAAGCTTATATATAGATTTCTCTCCCTCCTTGGTACCTAAAGATTAGTATAATCCTTCAAAAGCTTGAGTTTTCGCTTCGCTCACTGCCTTTTTAGCCTTTTTCCTATCTATCTTATATTTATCCCAAGTTTCGACATTTTCACCCCTAGACCAGTCTTTAAAACACTCTCTCTTGATCCGGACTTTACTCTGAACACTGTCATTCCACCACCAAGACTCTTTACCCCTAGGTCCAAAACCACGAGATACTCCCAACGTCTCTTTTGCTACCTTTTTAATCTCATGTGTCATCCTCTCCCACATATCATTAGCACTTCCATGTGATTGCCTGATACCTCCCTCTAATATCTTGTGTTGGAATATCCTTTGTTTTACACCCTTTAAATGCCACCACTTGATACGCGGAGGCCCGCTATGGCTTCTTCTCCTGGCCCTCCTCTTAACCCTTACATCCATCACCATTACTCTATGTTGGGTAGTTAAGCTCTCCCCAAGTATGACTTTACAGTCCAAACAAATCTTCCTGTCAGATTTCCTAATAAGAAAGAAATCTATCTAAGAAAATGAGGCCCCACTCTTGTAAGTGATAAGATGCTCCTCTCTTTTCCTGCACCATAAAACCTACAATATTAAAAAAAACATAACCAATAACAAAATAGAAGAAAATACAAACCCAACTCACAAGAAGGATAGCCTCATTCTTTTTGCATTAACTCGTACTTTAACTGATATTGGGTGTTATCTGTCAAAAATTATACAAAAATTGTGTATCCATTGTTTTCCTGCACTAAAATGATGGCATACATGACTGGAAAATGGAACTGATACAATAAATACTAGAAATATAGATAAGCAACGATTAGAACAAAGAATGACAATTCTTAGCAATTATAAGCCTGCATCACCAAACAATGGTCGATCATTTACTTGGTTTTGATCGTTTCTTCTTTTGACTCTTATATTGTTCATACAGCTGAAGTGATTTTGCGGTCTTATCCAATTTACTTCTCAATCTTTCGTTCTCCTTGATATCATGAAGAACCATAAAATGAGAACTAAATTTCTTTCGCAAATCATCCTCGTTGAATGAACTCGTTACTGTAGTGGAACCGATGGAATCTGATGTAGCATTGCCATGTGATCGTTTCCTCTTGTTGTTTAATTTGATGCTGCCACTTTGTTCAAAACTTAGTTCCTGGTCAATAGACATGTCCTTAAAAGCTAGTAAAGGAGAGGATTTGGAGAGGAAAACTTGGTTTTGTTCAGTGCTCATGCTTGAAAGGCCTGTCGCCATCGTTGATATAGCTGGATGATAATGTTTAGATAAAAGACTGAGTTCCCAAAGTACCGAAGCAAGGGCACCGCTTAAATTAGGATCAATTGAATATGGTAGATATTTCTGCATATTTCAGAGATGGAAGACAGAAACAGATGGTTATAATACATAGTCCATAAAAGATGACAGAAAATAATGGTGCTCACTGAAAATCTTATAATCAACCCTCTGTCCACCCAGTTTTTCTTTCAAGAATAAGATTTTGACATAACAAATTATCATATTCAGGCTGATGCAGAAAACTTTGAAAGCATTTCTCTCTCTTTCCCACTCCCCTTAAGTTCTCAACTAATCTCTAAACAAAGATGTTTCATGCTTGGTATACCAGGTTTTTGAATTATGCATAATTTGTTTTATTATTAACCATTACTATTATACAACCTAGAAAAACAATAATAGCATGATTCAAGGACACACTGGAACATAAATATTAATAATTTAATTCTACATTAAAAAGAGATAAGATACAATACAACAAATAGACATAAAAAATGTATTTAACGTCTTCATGTCTTCTGTTGTTCATTGGTTTATAAACATCATTACAAATATATAAATAAAGTAAAAATTTAGCCAATACACTAGGTATAACAACAATCCAATGACACATATCACCCTTGTTTTAACTTCACTTAGATGCAACTTCAAGAGAAATAAGCATAATCTTAAGCTTTTCTTTTCATTTTTGTATTGAAAGAGTTACAGCAATGGAGTTCTCGAAGTGATTTTTACTAGAGGACATTTACAAGGAACAGGGAATGCTAGCATACATGTTTATTTCGACTCCTCGGGATTAGTAGGATACCTAAACATCTGCACTCTTGTTGTACGCCTAGTTTTTCCATCTTTACTTAAATTTCTTCAAGCATAAATTAAAATCTTGAAGAAAAAAAAAACCTAGTGGAGATGAATATGCATTTTAATGTAAACAAATAATCATGAAAAAAGAAATCTTACCGGAATTGTGCCAGAAACAGAGCCCCCTCCAGTGTCATTTTCCAACAGATTTCTGCACTTGACATTCTTCAGAAGGAGATGCTTTACTGTGACCAAGGCTGAACACAGGTACAAAAGGAAACTACATATTAAGTCTGTTTCTCTTTTTTTTTTCTTTCTTTTTTCTCTATACCTAATTTCCAAATGGTCACATACAGACAAAGGTTGATATAAGAATATTAAAACATACCAGCCATGGAATCTGCAGATCCAACAGACAGTGACAATGTAGCCAAACGTTTTATAAACGCAGCGGCCTTTTGCATGTCATGCTGCCTATCGTCACACAACATTATCTTCAAAGCTTCTGCCAGCACCTCTCCTTGATCTCTGTTCCATAAAAATGATACATAAATTAATAATAAGTTAAGCATTCAAGATAAGAAATAAAAGACAAAAGAAACGGCGGCACTTTAATATAGATGTGTACAGTTTTACTGTAATACAATTAATCAGATAACTCAAACATTCAGAATCAAGTGAACTCGTGTTTAATTCTGTCATATCCTAACTTTCTAACAAGTGCTACTTTAGAGCTAAAACATAATTTAATTGCAAAATAAGGGAAGAAAAGACAGGACTCGTAATTAAAAACCATATGATAATGACAATTTTGATATCTACTTATTCTAAAGTCTTAAGATGTTAGATAAAGACCCAAGAATGTATTTCATTTGCATCTATTATCATTAATATCTAATAGTGTAGTTTGTTATTATAATTATCAATACTAAACTATATATGAATACTTGTGTAAGCAAACTAACATGCAAGACCACATCAAACAACTATATTGACAACATATTGGTCAGTTGGGAAAAGAAAGGACTTTGGGATATTGTATTTTAATGCTAACCTCCCAGGCCTGTATTCAAGTACGAGATTATAAAGATGGACAGTGAAGTCCTGTAGATCAACATTCAAGGCATCGAGATTGGTTCTCATCACTTTAAAAGCAACGATGCAACATTGGAGGCGTTCAGATACGGTCAGACATTTAGGGAACTTCTCCAATGTGTTGCTTAAGTTGCTACCTCCAGCAGCAAGTATTTTCAAATGGTTCATTAGATCACCCAGGAAATCAAGGTCAATCAGGTGCGAGAACTTTGCCAGTCCCTTCAGACATGGATCAAGCAATGGGTGGGGTTCCATTCCCACTGGAGCAGAGAGTGCCCCGGGGTTTGCTTCAGGCCTGACCAAGAAAGTGAAAGAAAATTAGCAAAAAATGATAATATAATTGATTAATTTTCGTCCAAAATTTATTAAAAGTTAACACAAAAAAAGTGCATGTGAGAAAAATGAAAGCATAGGAAGATACATAAGAATGAAAAGAAAATTAAAACAAAACATAGTAGAATATGAAATCAACAAAGATATCCATAGCATCATCTTTAAACTGACAGATTTCTCATTAATCTTCATTTTCCTTTCAGTTACATATCCAAGTTACCCGGAACAATAACTAAAATTTCCACATGTGCTCAAAGCTGCAGCCACACACAAACTTCAGAATGAAGTTCACTTCATAAAAAAAAGATAGGTGGACCTCAAAAATAACTATTTGAAAGTTCCAATAGTGCAATAAAAAAATTGGAGATGGAAATAATTCCTACATAAGGATCCATAAGCAAATATAAATTTACTGTGGAGCTGAGTTTAAGTGTGTGCAACCGTTGATTGAAATAATTCCAACATAAGGATCCATAAGCAACATTATCCAAGTTTCAGAGAAAAAAATTAGGGGGGTTGCAAAAAGGAAAAAGTTTGGAAGTGGAAACGGTTGCAAAAATAATTCCAACCGTTGATTTTCTGACTTTACACTTTACTCACTTTAGAGGATCCAAATCCAAAAAACGAAGTGGGAGCAAATTATACACACAAACTCTTGATGAAGTTTTTTGTCAGATAATTGTACTGGAGTGAACAATCTAGAGGCATGTATGAATAATTGGTTACACGGGTAAAATTATGAGTATTGTTCACAAGTGGTCATAAAGAACAAACCAAGAACTGTGAAAGCTACTGGGTAAAATGTAAAAATACATGCTATCAAGTCAATGCAATGTCAGCATATTGATTGTAATTGGAATTTTGAATCAAGATTCAAGAGCATGATAGGGGATCATGCATCCATATTCTTCAAGCAAGTATTTTACCTGAATGCAATTTTTTCATTTATTTAATTATTATAGTAGTTTCATTTTAATTTAAGCCAGCCATCCATATACTAAAGCATCAATTATCTTATTATATGGGCAACTGGATTTACAAACCCATTAACATGCATGTCTCATAGTAATACAGACTTAGTAATACACATGTTATGAATTAAAACACACCTGACAACTATGGACTGCATCGTATGCTTCAAGATGCGAAAGTATATCTCAAACATAGCAGAGAGTGTTTTTGTTTGCATCTGTCTCTTCTCCATAACATCCAGGCTAAAGGAAGCAGCCTTGTAATCAGCTTCAACCTACAACGAGCATCAGTAGAATCTCATTTCTGCTATCAACCAAAACACTAGAACAGAGTGATTCTTATGGGAAAAATAATCACCTCCTCTTTTGTCTTCGAAATCGACTCTTGCCTACTTTTCTTTCTGTCATTTTCAGGCAACTGATTTGATGCCTCCGTGTTTTTTCTTTTCTTACCAAATTTCTTGTTTTTAAATTTTTTATCCTTTTCCATCTGTTCAGACCTCGCAAGATCCTCATCGAATGAAAGAGACAAGAAAACCTGAATATAAGCATTGCAAAGAACAAACATCACTTAACAGCTTTAGCTCAGTGAAATATTCCACATCAAATAAAATGAGTTCAACTCAAATAGCTATCATGTGGTAAAACATTTAAAAAAGAAAAAAAAAGGATGATATGATAGCATAGGACTTGTATCATACCTCGATGGAATCAGGGTGCAACTGGCAATTATGATCTTTAACTTGATAAGAAATCAGCCGAACAGCCTCCACGGTAGCTTCACCACCATGTTTACCCTCGTTTGTAAACAGTGACTTAATTGTGGAACAGCAAAATTGCCTGTCGAACAAAAACAAGAATATTTTAGTAAGTATAAATGCATACAAACATAGAAACAAATAATAGATCATTATTAATATTCATTCTATGAGCAAACAAAAACAGGAAAACCACGAAAGAATTTTTTTTTTGGTCTTGGACCCTCAACATATAGAAGCCATATTGGCTACTGACCGACCAGAGTTGAGCCAATGAAATAAGATATAACTTGCAATTATTGAATAAAGAAAATACTTAAGTTCGCACCAGTAAAGCCTATCGTATTTGTAACGGGGAAACAATGATAGTTTTCAATTGACACAGACATGGGGGGTTGTAAAATCCTACACCTAGTGCAATCACAATAATATTCACATCCTTAAAGATCGGAGTTCTTTTTTATAATATGTATGCTCTTCAAACTTGGAAACATTTGTCATATACTTACCAACACGATTTCAACTGCATGGAGCTAATGTGTAGATAATACATGTTATTACCCCCATCAATGGCATAAATGTAGTTCCATTTAGAAAGAATGAAAACATTTTTTCCATGCGTTTAAAAAATCAAATGAAGACAACTGTGATTGTGGCTTTATTCCATGGTATTGACAACCTAGATAGCGTATAGACAACTTTTATCTAGGCTTGAACAACACAAGGTAGTTTAGCATTTATTCCACCAAAAAGTCAATTGCTCAAGATTTTTCCTTTATGCTCCAAATGGCAGCGTAGTTTCCTTTTCTGATGATGAATTCTTCAGCCTAAAATTTGAATTTATGAAACTACAGCCTAATATTTGAATTTATGAAACTAATATCCATGCTCTTTCATAGGAAATAAGACAAATACTTGAGAAACATTAGTATAAGAATGGCCAATAATAAAGATATTACTGCACCTTATGGCCTCGTTACTGGAGCTTATGTTCCTGACAGTCGCGTCCAACAAGGTTTCACGAAAGTTGAAATGGGGATTTTTATCAAGCAAAGAACAAATGCAACGAACTGCAATAAGCTGAAATGGAGGCAGCTTTTCTAAGGATATCAGCTTTTGCAAGTAAGCCTGATGACATAAATAGAAGCAACGGAAAAAAAAGTTAGTGACACAAATATCTAATAAAATTCATACTCTGTAAATAATTTTAAACAAGCTATCGTAAATTTTTTGACCAATTCGGATGTACGGTTAAAGACAACACAACGAACCACAGTGCAAGCACTGGAACAGGAAGTCATATCTAACAGCACAAATTTATTTCAGCTAAATCAAGTAATAAAATGAATTTACATAGAAGTCAAGCATGAATGTGAACCTTGTATGCAGAGAGGAGAGTTGATTCATAAAAACGCATCTTTCTAACAGTCTTTGAAACCTTCATTTCTTGTTCCTTTTCAGTAGGAAGCCTGATTCGATAGCTGGACATTGCATGCATTGATGTCAAAGTTGAAAGATTAAAAATATAATTAATTAGAAAGAAAACAAAATGCAGACTATAATATCATTGCATTTAGAATGAGCACTGTAATTATAATACATGACGGTTAATCATACCCAGGAATAATATCTCTGAAAACAGCCAAGAGGGACAGAAGTCCAAGTTTAACAATGGTGGGATCCTTATCTTTAGATAGCTGTACCATATCTTTCAGAAATTTAATATTGGACTCTGGATCTGTTAGCAAGGCATTTCCCAACTCCGCAAGTTTACACTTTTTACTTTCAAAATCCTCTTCAGCTTTAAGATCTTCTTTAACCTCATCCTAAACAATAAAATGATGACAAATTATATAAATTATTGAGTTCAATGACATAAGAGTCCTCTCAAAAGGTATAATACTTTGCATTTCATTTTGAAAAGTTTTGTTTGCGACTATTTTCAAAATCAAAAGTGAAACAAAAACCTTGTTTTGTCCTATGACTATATTAGAGATCTAACATGAAGCAAATATTACTGTCTTGTCAAATCCCTCATTAGCAAATCAAATGGAAACAAAGAATATGTTAAATTAATAATGTTAAAAAGGTTATAGGTAATATACCAAAACTGTTGACTGTGGTGCTTCTTCCACTTCTTCTTTAGCCACCTCTTTCCCTTGTTTCTTTCCCTCTTTCCTAATTTTCTTAAGTTTGGCTCTTTTTTCAGCCTTAGTTAGCTTCACAAAACCTTTCTCTTCATTGTCATCCTCTCCAGTTTCCTCTTTGCTCGGACCATTTACTGGTGCCGTCCGCGTGGCTGCAGAATGTGAGAACAACATAAATTACCAAATCAACAAGTAAAAGAAAGAAAAGAATGACAAAGCAACGACAATGCACAAATTCTATATAAGAGAGCCATATATACCTGTCCGGTAATAGACTTCTCCATCTAAGGACTTGACTGGAAGAGCGTCTACTCGATCAACCTGCAAACCTGTTTCTTCTGTTTCTTTCTTAGCATCCTTTTTCATGCGTCGTTGCTCATATAGTTTCTCCAAAGCATCGTCTTTAGCATCAGCAACCCGTGTAACATGCCTTAGGATACACACAAAAATTATATCCAATGTCAGTTAAATTCATAACTAAAATGCGTAAAATGTATTAAGATGAGCTACACTGTTACAATTTGGAAGTGATTTCCATACTGTAAAAGTGACAAGAAGGACACGACATCGGTTAAATTTCAGTAGTTCTCAGAAAGTTAAGGTCTCCAGCATTCAAATGTGCCGGCTCAGAAAGTTTTTGTAATAGGCCCAGAAAATAGTTTATAGCATAAGCACTTATCATATTCATATAAGTGTTTCTATATAAGCTATTTCTCTAACAAAAGATATAATAAAGTCTAACCATTTTAATATATATGCTAAAAACTGTTTCCATAAGTTATCTAGGAAAACAACTTAAGACGTTCATAAAGTCAGTCAACAGTCTCACATCACAAGTGCTTATGTCAGTAGATTAGCTCAAACAAGTTCTTATTTTCATACAAGCAATAACTTCTTTTCTTAACTTACGTAAGAGAGCTTAATGAAATAAGCTGAATACAACTTCAGACATTCATAAGCTGTTTCTAGAAGCTCTTCCAATCAGTCTCAGAAGTGCTTATGTCAGTAAATTAGCTCAAATAAGCCAATCCACACAGACCCATAAATCATAATCAATAAAAAAACACTTTTTATAGTCAATGTCAATCTATATGGCTTATGACTGTGAAAATTTCTAAGTCTTAAATCTGCAAAGATATTCGAGCTCTCAATCACTAAATTACAAAATTCAAAGTTTCTTAATCACAAGAGACATATAACATAAACAGTTGCTTCCGAATTTGCGAAATCAGTTGCGAAACCTGATGCTGAATATTGAGCGATTGAGATTGAGATTGAGAATGAAAAATGGAAAAAGAGGTATTGAAAGAGAGATTACTGACTTGGTGATTGATTTAGTGTCTAAGGAAGAAATCAAGGAAGCAAATTCACGATTTTCGTTGACGAATTTGACGTCGTCATCGGAATATTCGACTTCATCGTCGGGAATCTCCGGTGGCAGGTCCGGCGGAAGAACAATTTTCGGCTGCTGCTTCTGCTTCTTGCCCATGGTTGCGAGTTTCGTTGAATGAATGAATGAGAGAAAGGGTTTTTGTGAATTAGGGTTTATGACATGAGAGATACACGTGTACTTGCCACGTCATCTTATGTATATGTATAAACTTTTTTCACTTTTTTATAGAATTTCAAAATAATAATTATTATATAATTTCTTTTTTTAATATCTTTAACCGGTAACATTTTCTTTTAAATTAGATGAAAAATTTTAGGAAATCTATTTATTAGATGAAAATAGTTAGAAAATCTAAAGTTGTATATTAGAAATAACAAAACCATAGTTGGACATTTTTTTGGCTAAATTAATCCAATGGACCTTTAACTAATTTCGAGTTTTCATTTTGATCTCATAAGTCTTAAAATCATCATTTTGATCCCTCTTGTTTTACTCCGTTGGTCAAAAAGGTCATTCGCTGTTAACTTTAACTTTAAATGTCTAAAGTGGAACACAAACAATATTGGTCCACTATATACCGTATTAATTCTTTTAATTTTAATCGTTCGATCTATTTTTATAAAAAAAAGTAATTGTTGAATCATGAATTCCATCATATCTTATATACCCAGATAATTGTTGGATAACATATTAACATGAAACAATATCTATATTTTACCTAGATAATTGAAATTAATAAAAGGAACCGTACACAAATACATGTTTTTAAAAAGTCAGTTGAAAACTATCCTAAAAAAACGATCAACAAATTTCATCTTGAATATAGAAATTATTACTTTCAATTCTGGAATGGAAGTTAACTCAATGTGTCATTCAAAATTATTTAATTTTAATTTAATTACCAATAGATATCTGATACGTATTACCAAAAAATCAATCAATTTATACAAATGTTATAAATTATGTAATCTATATATATCTTTATAAAAGAAACTTGACTCATTCTATAGCTAGCATTATGCCGAAGTCTTAGGCATAAATTTGAGATAGAAAGCCAACTTCTTAATACTATAAATGCTAAATGTTTATAGTACAAATTTTGGATTTTAGGTCATTGTCACTTTGTCAAGCAACTCTTGGATAACCACTCTTGAATTTTATATTGTAGTTTTTTTCCACTCTTTCTTGCCATTTAAATGTATTGTCTATTAATTGGTTTATATAGGATAAGAGGGACTCAAGTTACTATTTTATATACAAATATTTTAGTCATACTTTATTTAATTTTAATTTTTTAGAGATTAACCTTTTTTCCTAAGCTAAAAATAAGATAAACTTTAAATTAACCAATGAGTTTATGTTAGCATGTCTTTCATTGTTTTATGTTCGACATTTTGAATCTACTTAGACAATGTATTGTGTTTATACACTAGTCATGACTTCAACTATTCTTATTCATTCACAGGTCATATATCCTTTCATATGTTTGATCACATATTTTGCATTAAATTGAATGTGTTTAAATCATTTAATGTTTCAGCCGAAGAATTAAATCTCATGTTCTTTTCAATTGACTAATTAGATTCACATTTCCGAGTAACTACCAAGGTAACATTTCATTTTTCCATCTAATTCTTGAATCATTTTTTTTTTTGTGTGTGTTGTTTTGGACTGTGATTTACTGTAGTTATTTATTTATTTAGAGCTTAATAATTAAGCCTACATGATTTTCTTAATAATCCTAATAAGATTACTATATATTTTGGGATTTACATGTTTAAATTTGTAATTCAAATTTTAGTATAACTTTTGGGATTTAGTTTTAGTATAACTTTTAGTTGCATGAAAACCCTCTTGATATTTATATATATATATATATATATATATATATATATATATATATATATATAAACTAAACTTGAGTTTTAGACTTGAGTTTTAGATTGAATGGGAGAGACTATCTATATCTATCTGTTTGTTTGTCTTTATAAACTAAATTTTAGTGATTCTTAGACAAACATTGTGATGATGTGACATCTTTAAAACTACTTCATATTCTCTCTTGCATCTTTAAGTTCATCGGTATTTGTCCAATATATCAAATTGTACATGTGAATGAATTGAGGAGGAAAAAAATTTGGCTTGACCATACATGACTCTAAGCATGTAACAACAAAATTGACATTGTTTAGCTTAATTATCCATTAAATTTATCATAAAAAAAAAACTTAATTATCCACTAAAGTTGAATATTATAAGTGCATTTGCAAGGCTCCCAGGACAGTTATGAAATAACTATTATATCTCTGATGCTTGAATGTGCTAAACTTTTTCAACGAAATTCATTGCTCATCTTCAAAAGGTTTAAATTATAAAGAAAAATTATCAATAAACATTATAAGGATATTATTAATCAAACTAATATTAAGAATGTATGAGATAGAATATTGTTGAAAATAGAATTGGTATGTTATTCAAATTTTTATTATTTTTGTGTTGTGTATACAATATTTACTTTAAATTTTGATATTATCATTATGAATCTAATTTTTTTTTCTTATTTATACTTTGTTAGTTGTAAGATCATTATGTATTTATTTGCATTCATATATACATTGGTTACATATATCATTCACCTTTTATACATATAACTACCATTTTGTACCTTGAATGCATTTAAAATTACTGTGTTTATATATATATATATATATATATATATATATATATATATATATATATATTGATTCATTCCAAGTAGATTTTTGTGGTGGTAGGTGATATATAGTCGATCTCTTACTATAACATGTATGTGACTCGATGATTAACTCAATGATTAAAAAATTGCATATACATGAGACAATTGTAATTTCTTGGTCGTAATTGTTTGATTGCACGCTTATGATATCTTACTATAATTTGAATGAAAAAATTATAAATGCATTGTATCAAGATTATTATTTTTTAGTCAATAATTTAAATTTTTATTATTTAAGCGTATTTTAACAAACCCGTGCAACGCACGGGTTGAATTCCTAGTTTTACATAATATTGTAACATATATGTTATTATATAACCATGTGTTGTTCAATGTAACAACAACAACATATATAAACTACACTAATTATATATAGTACACTAGACTTTTCGCCCGTGCTACCGCACAGGTCATATACAATGCAAATGTAGTAGACAAAAGCAAAATTATATCGTACAGTCTCAATTTAATATTCATCTGTCATAAGAACTATTTTAATTTGCAATTAAAACGTGTGCACCGACTATTTTAATTTGCAATTAATTTTATAAACATAAGGACTATTAGCCCAATTTATGTAGTAGTAATCCGAACAACCCATGATTGAACAAAAGCAAAGCCTAATGTAAATAAATCATATTAGAGACAGTCAATTTTTTTCAAGATTTCCTTTACTTTAAGTTTGCATCTGTCACATGTTCACTTTAAGCACAAAATCAATGAGCATATAATCAAACAGTTTAAATGCATCAAACGCAATC
>Ga0209282_1001291_pt1 | contig 13582 bp, 11 predicted proteins | sample Mtrugardesep15_FD_187529 | JGI IMG/M metagenome (GOLD analysis project Ga0209282, IMG submission 187529) | Root nodule microbial communities of legume samples collected from California, USA - M. trunc garden sep15 (SPAdes) (version 2) | ecosystem: Host-associated > Plants > Roots > Nodule...
TTGCAAACCCTAAAAAAAAAAAAAAAATCACCACTCTTAGGCATCTTTGGATGGATGGCTTGCAGTAGCCCAAAGGCCATCAAGGGAATAATTTAATTTTATCAAAAAATTACTTAACAAAAACCTTAAATTAAGAAAATCTTATCCAAGAAAAATTGATGTCCCTCATGCTTGTTGAGTTTAGTTGGAGACAAACAAATGAGGTTGCTCATGCGTTACCAGGGGCAGCCACATTTTCAGCTAGCTCCATTATTTATTAATGAAGTGCTATAAGCATATTTCCCTCAAAAAAAAAAATTATCTAAGATATACATCGCCCCAACAAAAATTCAATGTTTTCTTTTATTATTGATTGAAAGATAAATGTTAAAGAAATTGACTTCATTAATATATTAATTGATTTTGCATTTTAAAACCTCAAAAATAGTGTAATTTAAACAAAAATATAATAAAGAATTTAAATTACTTGCAACCAGTCATAACTTATCATAACAAAGAAATCAAGAAGTGTGGATGACAGGTCACCAACTTCAATAATAAATGTATAAAGGAAATTCTCAAGAAAACCAAAATGAATTTATTTTGTAAGGCTATTATGGCAGATCTCCAGTTGCTCAGCAAATATCAAACAATTATAGAGAAAACAAGTCAAAGTCAATGTCTTTCTCACCATAGACTTAACTACAAAGAGCTTGAAGAACATATATGCTATAATTTTCTCCCTGATCAATCTCACCACTAATTTGCAGAAACCATAGACACAACAAAATGTGTGACTCTGTACTCTCCTTCGCTTGCGATCAGTTGCTTCCATTAGCTCGAGACTATTTGCTTCCACTATTAAAGGAAGTAACCAATATGATAAGAGGTGTCCCAAAAGAAGTTGCAGACATGAAAAATGAACTAGAAAGCATTGAAGATTTCATCAACAATGCAGATAGAATGACCGAAGCTGAAAAAGACAATACGCGCGACGGAATCAAAGTAAAGATCAGACAGCTAAGAGAAGCATCTTTTCGCATACAAGATGTCATTGATGAATATATGATATGTGAGGGACAACAGCCTCATGATCCTGGATGTGCAGCTTTACTTCCTGAGACTAATGACTTTTTTAAATCCAAGATTCTTCGTCTACAAATAGCTTACAAGATTCAGGACATTAAGTCGCTAGTTAGCGCAATGGAGGATACTAGTGGAAAAAACCATGGATTCCTCCAAACCAAATCATCTTTGACACAAGGATCAAGTAGTTCAGCAGCAAACGAAAACACCATATTGAACAACCTTAGAGAGGCTCCATTTTACATTGGAGAAGCTCAAGTTGTAGGATTCGAAGCCCCAGGAGATGAATTGGTTAATTTGTTGATTAAGGGAAGAGAAGAGCTCACAGTCGTCTCGGTGGTTGGAATGGGAGGGCAAGGTAAAACAACTCTTGCCAAGCAAGTTTTTGACAGCAAAGAGGTTATTGGTTACTTTGATTGTCGTGTATGGATCACAGTGTCTCGACACACAGTTGAAGGGTTTCTGGGGGACATGTTGCAAAACATTTACAAACAAACAGGAGAAGATCTTCCTTGGAAAATTTCTGAAATGGATCGAAAGTCGTTAATTGATAAAGTGAGATACTTCTTGCAAAACAAAAGGTATATCATCTTGTTTGATGAAGTGTGGAATGAACAATTTTGGAATGATATTGGATTTTCTTTGATTGATAGTAAAAAAGGAAGTAGGGTATTAATCACAACTCGGAAGATTGATGTTGCCTCGTCTTGTAAGAGGTCTTCTTTTTTTCTTGAAGTGCATGAGTTGAAACCTTTGAATCATGAAAAATCTTTGGAGCTTTTTTATAAGAAGGCATTCTTTGACTTGAATGGAATATGTCCTGAAAATCTTATGAATGCATCTTCTAAAATTGTTGAAAAATGTGAGGGTCTGCCACTTGCAATTGTGGCTATTGGTGGTCTTTTATCTACCAAAGAAAGATATTCACTTCAATGGGAAAGGTTTAGTGAAAATTTGAGTTCAGAGTTGGACAACAATCCCAGTATACATGTTATAACAAAGATTTTAGGCTTTAGTTTTCATGATTTACCTTACAATCTCAAACAATGCTTCTTATACTTTGGAATATTTCCTGGAAACTATGAAGTTAACACCATGAGACTAATTAAACAATGGGTAGCGGAAGGGTTTGTCAAAGAAGAAAAAGGAAAAACGGTGGAAGAAATTGCGGAACAATATTTAACAGAGTTGATCCATAGAAGTTTGGTTCTTGTATCTTCTTTTTCAAGTAATAGCAAAGCTAGAAGTTGTCATGTTCATGGCTTAATACGAGAAATGATCCTTGATAAAATTCAGGACCTAAGCTTTTGCAACTTTACTCACGATAATGAGGACCAGTCAGTCCTAAGCTTGATGACTCGTCGCCTAACAATATCAACCAGTTCCAACACTTTACTGTCAAAAAATGTTGAATGCTCAAACATTCGGTCACTGCATGTTTTCAAAAATGAAGAGTTACCAGATTCCTTTGTGGCAAGTATCCCTTCAAATTACAAATTACTAAAAGTATTTGATTTTGAAGATGTTGCACTGCATCATTATGTTCCAAAAAATTTAGGGGATTTGTTCCATTTGAGATATTTAAGCTTTAGAAATACAAAAGTAAGGAATCTCCCAGGATCTATTGGTAAGCTTCATAACCTAGAGACCTTAGATTTAAGGCAAACTATGGTGCGCGAGATACCAAAAGAGATTAACAAGCTTCAAAAGTTAAGGCACCTTCTAGCTTATGATATGTCTGAAGGTGTTGGATATGGAATTCAACTGAATGATGGCATTGGAGACATAGCGTCCCTACAAACGCTACGTGAAGTGCAAGCAGATCATGGTGGAGTGAAGCTGATTACTGATCTTGAGAGGCTCAAGCAGTTAAAAATGTTGGGGTTGACTAATGTTAAGCAAGAATACACAGAAGCTGTATGTTCTTCCATAAATGAGATGCAACACTTGGAGAAGCTATACATTGCTGCAAAAAATAGACATGAAGTCATTGATTTTTTGAATTTCGATGTATCATTGCATAAACTTCAGAAGCTTCGCCTTGTAGGGAAGTTGGAGAGGTTTCCATTTTGGATTAGAGAACTTCAAAACCTTGTTAAATTGTCTTTGACATATTCCAAGTTAACTCGTGATCCATTGATATCATTGAAAGATCTTCCGAATTTGTTATACCTTAGCATCCTCTTTTGTGCATATGAAGGTGAACATTTGCATTTTCATGATGAAGGGTTTAAGAGTCTCAAGCAACTGGTATTTAGGCGCTTGTATAATTTGAAATCGATCAAAATTGGTGAAGGAGCCTTGTCCTCTCTAGAGAAGTTCAAGTTAGTTAATATTCCACAACTGATGGAGGTGCCTTCTGGTGTCTACAACTTGCCAAGGCTTAAAGTTTGTCATATCATAAACATGACTGATGTGTTTGAGCAAAGCATTGATCGTGTTCGAGGACAACATCAATGGATCATAAAGAAGGTTCCATTTGTAGGAATAGTTGACCGATGTTGGCCACGTGAAAATGTGTAACTTGTTTGGTAATTAAGGTATGTGTTTTCCCACTTTAATGTATATATACACAGTCAGTGTAACTTGTTCAAATTCGCTCAAAAAAGGTTGTAAAATGATCATTAATGTCACTTTTTTAATAATAATTTCTCTTTTCTCCAATTTTTTTAAAAAAAGTTATATTGTCAATCATTTATAATCACCATATCATTAAAAAAGGTTGTTAATAATTTCTATATTATTGATAATATTTGTGCTTTGAATACGTAGGAACTCATGGGGCTAATTCAGGTTCTCGTTGTGGCCTTTCAACAATGATGACATTGCATATTTCAGTTTCTGCTTTGGTGCTTCAATCCTCAAATAAAGAGCAATGACACCTTTGAACAAATGAGTGATTCAAGACATTTTTGCTTTTTCATGTTTGATTCATATGTAACAGATGTTGCTTGCATCGTGTTATGATAATTCATTTTTTATGAATTGCAAATTTCCTTTTTATTTTGAAAAATAAGGACGGAAAAAGGGGAGCAAAAAAGATGTTAGAAGAATGAATGGCGTATATGATGATTAGATATGATTTGTGCAATTTTTTATTATCTACTCTAGTAATTACTAAATTGGATCAGATGCAATCTATATGATTTGTGATCACTCTGTACTCACTGAATTAGAAGAATAAAATTCAGACCTTTCTGTTCACGTCTTTTACTGTAGTGTTTCTAAGAAAAAGAAAGCAAGAGGAGCTTTACTTACACAATAAAATTCAAGGTGGTAACGACAAGAATTCAATAGTACTACTATATTACTTATTGTATAAAAGCAAACAAAGAATTATACTTCCCACAGACCAAGTGTTGATTGATAGATCACAGCTTGAAAAAATATCTAAAAATTGCTTTTACGGGTTCCTTTCGATCCAAGTAGGATCTACTTCCAGACAAACTGGTGGTTGCAGTATGAATCATTTGTTAATCATACTAACAATTTGAATTAGTAATGCTCCTGATATATCGCTCCAAATTCTGCTCTCCATGCTTGATCATCATAAGCATAGGAAGAAGTTGTATTATTGTGTTTCATATCAGAATCCTCTTGATACAGTGGCTTCAATGCAGACTCTGGCAATTTGCTCTCAGCAAGATACTGCTTCATGGTATTAATCTCTGTATTGTGTTTTCTATTCAGCTTCTCCACTTGCATTTTTAACTCTTCGTTATCTCGTCGCACATTTGCAAAGTTTTCCTGCAAAACATAAGAAATGTAATAAATAGTAATGAGTCAAAAATATGCAATGCAACATTTACTAAAAATCTTCTCGATCAATGATATAATTGTACCTCTGCAACATATGCTGCTTGTTCAGCTTCTCTTAGTCTAACAAGTAGCTCCCCAGCAGCCTGAACCGCTTCAGCAGTATCTCGAAGTTGAATTTTCAAACACTGGTTCTCCTTTTTCAATAATTTTGACTCCCTTTCCCTCTCCAACCTCAATGCAGAAAGCTCAGAAGAAAGGGATTTGGCAAAGCGTGCTTTACCTTTTTTCGAGGCTTTTACCACTGCCTTCTTCACCTCGGCTATCCCTTCCATCATAGCATCATGCTTAGAAGCCAAGTCATCATATTTTTCTTGAAGATCGGTATAGTGTTCTACCATTCTTGCATGCCCGTTAACAGCTCTTTTTAGTGCATCGTCCATTTCTTCTGTACCCTTCTTCTCTAACTTCAGTTCAGTTTCCAACTGCTCTGCACGCCGGCGGTACGACTCAAGGTCAGCTCTAAGTTCGTCAGTAAGACAAATCCAATCACTTTCCATTTCTGTCCATCTCTGTCTTTCATTTTCCAGCTCCTCATTCTTATTATCGTGAGAAAATACACCACTTTTTTGCAGTTGTATGGATCTTGACATTAAAGAAGTTCTCAGTTTGTCTGTAGAAATTTTGACTGGCGCATCACTATATAATTGCAGCTTGCTCCTAAGACTCTGAATTTCCTTGAGTAATGATTCTTTCTCAGTTGAATCAAAAGAGATCTCTCTCTGATCTAACTCTTCTAGGACTTCTTTAATTTCACATTTTTCCTCTATAACATACAGCGAATGACCATGCAAGGAATTGCTCCTCAGAAGCTGCAAATGACAAAAGAAGAAAACAAATCAAATCAAATCAGAACAAACCATCATCTGGGTAGACTTTATATGCATAAAATTAAATTGAATTAAAGATCAACAATTGACCTTGTTTTCATCCTTCATGGAGCTATACTCTTTACCCTCATCAAACACAGAAATGGAGTTCATATTCTTCTCTCCTTTCAATTTCTCCACCTGGAGACAAATGCACATTATCAGTAAATGTAGAAACCAGCCACAAACATAATCCAGGAAGGAAGAATCTTAATACCAATTGATTTAGTTGCTCAATTCTAGCTGCTTGCTCCTTACAGACACTCTCAAGCTCCTTCTCTCTCATGTGGCCTTTTGCCCTTACATTTTCCAAATGCTTCAAGAGCGAAAAAAAGGAGAAATAAAGTCAGTAAAATAATTACTTTTGAAAGAGAAATTTGTCGAGATTAAATTGAAACATACTTTTGGAACTTTATCTGTTAAATCTGTACGACAAGATGCACAAAGGAATGTGGAAGTTACATCATCATTAGAAATGTTTTGTTGTATTATTTGATCATAAGGTTCAACCTTGTCGATTTCTGGACATGGTGTCAGAGTTAAACGGCCAAAAGAAAAGGAGCTTGAAGATTTGTTCAATGCTGAGTTCTGTTGGTGATAATCAATTATCTGTAATCCCCTCTGGAGACTTTCTGCCAAGGACTCGGCTTTGCCCGACTGTAATGAAGTTTGCATATGCTCACCCCGTTTAAACGATTTTCCTGAAAGGTCATTCCCAAAAGTTGAACTCTCAGAAACATTGTTCCTACTTCCTAGATAACTCGATGAAAAAGCCACACTTTTCCTTTGGTTGTTGCTGAATTTTGGAGACTCAGACAACTCTGGTCCGTCAAGTATTGGAGATTTGCTGCATGAAAAGACGGAAATGCTATCACCAACAGAATTTTCTTCACCTATTGTTGTGTCTGCATCATAATTTTCCTCAAAAGAATAATACTGAACACAATCTTCACCAACAGAAATGTATTTTGGATTCCCTTCACACGAACTATCTAATTCATCGATTTGCTGGCGTAATTGCCTTATGTCATCCTCGACGACATTTGCAGCTTTTACGGTATTATTATCTAAGTTAGATAGGAGTAGAGAACGGTTTAAGCTGACTTTCAACTGATTAAGGCTTTCCCGCACATTATGTCCTTGGAAGCATCCATTCTTACCCCCAACTGAGCTATGAACATCACCAGCCTTCACTCTAATAAGTTCTTCCTGAACCAAAGAAAACACAAAGACTTGCATCAGTCTAATCCTTCTAAAACTGTATCAATTAAAAAGTTCAGGAGTTTACCTTCAAGTGTCGGATTTTACCACTCAAATCGTCAGCCTCGTTTATTACATTAATAATTGGCTTGTTTCTAATGGATCTTACTTTCTCCCCAAATCTGAGTGTGCAGACTGTTTCATCGTTGCTCCTACAATCAAAAAGTTGAATCTTTATCTCTAGAACTCAATACTTTCCTATTACTCTATAGACAGACACAAACTATGCTCTTTGATCCAGGTAAATACTACATTTGTCCCTAATGATAACCCCCGCTTAAAAATATTGTCCCTAAATATAAGCACCTTTTCAAATTAATAGATACATTCATTAGCTTTTTCCAAATAAAGCTTATAAAAAAACAAATATATCCCTTATAATTACTACCAATTTGTCATGGAAAGTTAGAATTTAACACATATACACATTTCGAAATTTAGTAATATTTATACACAAAAATGTACACATTAATGACATTGCTAACTATTCTTAATATATGTGAAAAGTGTCAAACAAAGATAGTTATAAAAAAGAAGGGAGGTAGTACTTGTTATGAGGGGAGATGGAACATATTACTGAGAGTTTAGCATTTCCACCAAGTGATTCTTGTAGCAATCGAGTTAAAGAGGAGTTACTGTGTGAAATGTCTTCATCTTCTTTAGACTGAGACTTGTCCGTAAGAGCATCCACTAAATGCCTACATCAATGAAATACAAAAGTTACAAATAGAAAACAATCAAGGTGATGGACTTGATTATTAACTAATGATACAAGCAAATAATCCACAAGTAGCCGGACAATGCTCTTCAAAGAAGAAGAAAAATGTTACAAATATATGGAATTAAGTAGCAATAGTTTGACATAGTAAAATACGAAGATAATGAATTACTTTTATGTTTCAACTATTGAAAAACCCATACAAAATGTTGCAGTAGAAGATATAAATAGGAAACGAGAAGTCATTTAAGGCCTATTTGTATTGGCTTATTTGAGCTCATTAACTGACATAAGCACTTGTGAGACTGTTTAGTAGAGCTTACGAAAAAAAACATTTGACATGTCCATAAGCTGTTTTCGGCTTATTTCCATAACCTCTCTAGGATAGCTTATGAAAACAACTTATAGGTTATATGAAAACAATTTCACTTTATTTTATCCTTTGTTATAGAAATAATTTATACATCAGCACTTGTATGATAAGTGCTTGTGCGATAAACAATTAATTACATTCTTTATCCAAACAGGGCTTTAGTCATGGGATCTTACCCAAGCTGAGATAACGATTTCTTTACATGTCTGTTTTCCCATAGACATTGGCTGCTCCCATTGTCAACACTATCCCCATCTAATCCGGCAAGATCGATAAGGCTGATTCTGCTAGCTTTTAAACTACTGGAACCCTTTGTGGTGCCCTAGAGAATCAGTTAATGAAACCCATATTTAGCATCATAACCATAGTTTCCTCACACCAATACTAGAAATGTTACGTAGAATTGTTATAAAATATGGCATTACCTTACACAAAGACTCAATGACAAAAGTGAAAATGACATGTGATCTAGAGCTATTAGAATTTAAGCTTGTTGCTCCGGTTTTTCTGCTTGAAAGGCCCTGCAGCACAAACAAATATAGCTGATCAAGATTTGAACAAATACATTAAACAAAAAAACAAAGGCACATGCATACAATTGCTTGACAAATATATCAGCTAACATAAACAAGTATTCAGTTTCTAATAAGCATAGAGAAATCTGACTTTCGACGGTAAAATGCTAGAATGCTTCTCTACCTTAATCAAAACTTGTGCCACGTCATCATAGCATGTGACATATTCCTCTATCAGATTCTCAACATAAAACCCATTTTTGGAGTCATCCTTTATCTGCAACATGATATGGACCAAGCCATAATTATAATTAGCATGCAGCACTTAAAACTGGATTAGAAAATAATATCATATTTAACACAAGATGACAGTATACGCCTACCTCAAGGTTCTGCTGATTTGGATTGAGTAAATTCCCAATTTGATCGTTATATATCTGTTACAAAACAAGGGAAAAAGGAGCAGAAAAATGCATTAGTAACCCCAAGGGATGCTCACTGCTACATTCGGAAGCTTCATAATGAAATTCAAGTTCAAACTTACCTCAAGAAAAGAACAACGGCATTTATAGCTGAACTGTTTCTGGTCAGACATAAGTCTCTCCTAATTTAGCAATTCAAACTCAAACAGTCAAAATTCAAAATACCATAATGCAGAAATTTAGTAAAATAATAACAATTAATGTAGGAAGTAGAACATACTCTTTCAAGCTCAGAAAATAACATTCGGAAGATCCGAGGAACAATTCCCTGTTGACTATGACACGAGGGAGCCTCAGCCATGGCACTTGGCGGACCCCACATTGTATAAGTCTTTCCGCTTCCAGACTAGTAAAGAAATACAATACATATGGAAGGGTTAATAACCATTAACCTCAATATTTCCATGACAAATGCTAAACCTTTTTTCACTTGAAAGTTCAAAAATACAACACACAATGCATCAATAAGTACCTGGCCATATGACAGAATTGAAGTGTTGTAACCAGCTAAAGCATTTCGAACCAAGGGAACACCAACAGACTGAAAAACATCTTCCTGGACATACATAGAACAGCCCATAAATCACATTAGTGGTTGGTCTTCTATTACGCATGCAAAGAAAAAACAAACAAGCCTTATTTCAGCATGTAAATCGGCTATATAGATCAAACGACATCATAACAAATATGCATATGAAGCAACAAAATTAAACCAAACAAGTCAAGTTACTTACCTTCATTTTAACAGCATATTCGACAAATTTCCTATTACCCTTTACCATGGTTATCAGTATCTTACCATACATCTGAATCCTATCTCGATTCAATACAGAATGGTATCTATTCAGTATCTTACCCTTTATTTTGAATCCAGATTCGCTATGATGAATCACAACCTAAGCCAACTACTTTTTTCCTCATTTAATTTGCTACTTTAATCTTGAACTATGATGAATTCCAATTTCATTCATTCAAATTCTAATTATATATTACCTTATAGTTTCACTATTTTTTCACTAAAATGGCATTTTTATTGGTTATATAACTTAAGATTCCTAATAATATTCTAATCACCATTCAAAATTCACAATTTGAATCTCAATTTGATAACCATGCCCTTCATTCAAAAATCATGTAAAATCATCGAAGATTTAAAACACAATAACACACAAAATGAATCTAAGCTTAGTTCCGTATCCATTACCTGATTGGAGTTAGCATCAAAAACTTCATCAAAATTGAACTGTTCATCCCCAACACACAACCCATCAGAAGAAACTTTCTTAACCAACAAATCACCCTCATTTCCCTTAATCTTTTCATTTCCAATTCTCACCACAACCTGATCCAAAAAACATATATCAGTAAAAATTAAACATTGAAGGACGAAACAAAATCGAAAGCTAAAAATTTGAACTTGCCTTAACATGTGGGTTATTTTGAGAAAATGATGATTTGGGGTGTGATTGAATTTGATTATGAGTGAAGGGAATGTTTGAATTTGTTGGAGGAATGTTTTCAAGATTGGATTTAGGGTTTGAAGAAATGGGTTTACGGAAGGATGAAATTGGAAGAAGGTTTTTGATTGAAGTTGAAGTGAAGGTTCCGAAGAAACTGTTATCGTTGTTGTTCTTTGGCTTCATGGTTAGAGAGAGAGAGAGAGAGAGAGAGATTCAAATGTAGGAAATAGAGGGAAGAGGAAGATGAAGAGTGTGTTGTTGCTTGGAGCTGTCGTTTTTGTTTGAACTGAGATGAACGTTATGAATTTTTTAAATTCCAAAATTGTCCTTTTGACTTTTTGGGGAAATGCTTGCTTCTATCTATCTTTCTTCCTTAAAAAATAAATCTATCTATCTTTCTAAATATATAAAGTAAAATTTAATAATGGTTGAGTTTTTGCTAAATTAATTGATGTTTAAAAATGACTACTTTGAAGTTGATCTTGTTCATTTTATTGTTTTATTAAAAGAAATAAATATAACTATTGAAATGAGGGGTAATCCTAACTAGGTTGGTAGAACTGACAATCATATTTAAGTCGGTAAAGTTAGCCAAAACGATGACGACAACAACAATGTTCTGTTAGGTCTTAATTATGAACAACTTTTACTTTTTAAGTTCATTAGACAACATACATCAATTATTCAATGAATCTGAACAATGAAAAATTGCTTATAATTAAAACCAAAATACCTAGATAACTATATTAATCTAAAGGAAAAAAAACCATTAAAATGAAGACAAATCAACACAAAATTAGAAAGAAAGCATATGTCATTAGTTAAAATCCTCCTTAATAAAATTAAGAACATTATCAGTATGTTTGGTATAGAAGAGAAGTTGTGAAGAGAGAAATAGGTAAGAGAGAGTGTGGAAAGAGAAAAAAAGGTAAGAAATAGAGTAGATTTGATAGATGGTTTGGTATAAGAGAAAGAGAGGAGAAATAGAGAAGAGAGAAGTGTTGTTTATTTTTAAAAGTACTATAATACCCTTATGTTAAATTAACATTTCCATTCAAATTTATTTATTTATTTTTTAAATGAATGAATGAAGACTAATTTAATTATTTTGTTTAAATTCAGTTTATTAATTTACCTACTTATTTTAAATGGAACAGAGATTATTTTATCTATAAATTTAAGTATTTTTTACCAATAAAAAGTGCAGTATTTCCTCCTAAAAAGAGTGTAGTATTTCTTAAACGTTGTATGAAATACTTAACCTAGAACGTACACGACATACTCCACGTTTACTAAAAAAATCAACTTCATAAAAAATAAAGTATTATTTTTAAAGGAATGAAACAAAGCTGTCGAGAAAAAACTACATAATAATATGGCAAACAAAATCAATTTAATGAAAAAAGAGATGAGAGGTATAATAGGTATACCGAAAAATATCCCTTCTCTCCCTCCTATTTCTTCCCAGGTATGAGGAGAAAGAATATTGTGTCGGACCCACCAATTTTTAGTCTCTCTTCACTTTCAAACAGGAGAAGTTCACTATCTCTCTTCTATTACTCTCTCCCTTCACTCTCTTCCCTATTTCTATCCTACCAAACAGAGTGTATGTATAACAACGAGAAGAGATTCCAATAGAAGCAAGTTTATTAACACAATAATTTTCTAAAAAATTTGAGAAACAAAAAAATCTTATTGAACGTAGAAGCAAAAGACAATTATTTTACTTCAATTATCTTTAATCTAATAGCAAAAAGGTTTCCTCAAAACATCTTTCGTATTTAGAATAGTGGAACAAGCATGATCCGTCACAACAAAAGCTTTTAAAATTGAAAAGTCATATAGACAATCAAGTGAGTGTTTGGTTTAGTTTTTTTTGTCATTGTCATGCGTCGATGAGTGAATTGCCATAAAAAAATATCTGAAACTACTTTTATTTGCTTCAGAAAAAGGCATATTTCATGGCTCGTAGACACATAAACAAGAGTTGTTGCCATAGCGAGAAGAGGAAGAAGTAACCAACTAAAAGGCATTTTAAAAAGAGATGATATTATTTTTAGGGAAATTCTTTGTTACCCATCTGACTATGGTGGGTATTTGTACCCATGACCTTTTAAGTCGGTTAAAATGTTAACTGACGTCATAAGATTTTTTTAATTTTAATTTTTTTTTTAATTTTTTTTTAGGAACGAGGTTTGCTCTGATACCAGAGTTTTAGCAGAGTGCGGAAGACTTTTTCTATAGACAATTTTAAATTATTTTGTCTAGTTTTTCGAGTTATAGAGACAACTTAAGCTTTGTAATTTATTTATCTCTTTTTGTTCTGAGATTTCAAAATCTCTTTTGGGTGGTGTTACTCTAAGGCTTTAATTCCTAATCAATGGTTTTTCTGTTTCTTCGAATAGATATTTCTCAGCTTATATAAAGGAAAAACTATTTCTTGCTAAATTTCTAAATATAGGTGACTTTAGGGTAACTAAAGGTGTAAATAATTCATCAATATGAATTGTATTTTTTCCTATAAATTCTATGCTATGGTGTGAATTACTCAAAGCATAATTAATTCTATAACATATTGTAAAAGGATGATTACCCTTTTTCATAAAATTTGAGTTTTCCAACTTATAATGAAAAACTATATATCTATCTAGATCTTTATCTTTTAGGGATAATCCCATTGTAAATTTATATCAAAATTTATTTTTCCATATTTTAAATTACACTTTACTTGTGCAATTGTTGCTTCTCTTTTGTCTAAAATCCTAGAGTCTTCTAGGGCTATTTCTAGAGGTGAATCAATACCTTTCATAAAGGTACTTTTGATTAAAATTTGAATTAGTTGATATATGAATATAACCAATTTTGCTTTTTTCTTTTTCAGAAAATGTTTCAATTCTTTTTTCAATTTGAGTTTTATGTATGGTAGATATGACTATATTTCCTTGAGTATTTTCAATTGAAATTGCTTCTTCTCCTATCATTATTCCAAATTTCAAAATATTTTTTCTTGAGAAAAATTCTTTG
>Ga0209282_1001292_pt1 | contig 13579 bp, 2 predicted proteins | sample Mtrugardesep15_FD_187529 | JGI IMG/M metagenome (GOLD analysis project Ga0209282, IMG submission 187529) | Root nodule microbial communities of legume samples collected from California, USA - M. trunc garden sep15 (SPAdes) (version 2) | ecosystem: Host-associated > Plants > Roots > Nodule...
ATCAGTACCAGTTGCCTTCCAATAACCAGAAGTTGCAGCCCTGTTTGGCCTAGCTCCATTCGGATACTTCCTGTCCCTTGGACTAAAGAAATACCACTCTTGCTCTCCAAACGTTGCCTTAGCTACGAAAAACCAAAAGGGTACCCAAAAAAAAAAACTTATAATCACAATAAAAAACAAAAATAATCAAATCAATACAATAAAAACACTAGTAACACATTTTCGGGAAAAGTCTTTTACTCAAATGATATCATGATAGAAAATTCTAACACGTATCATCTGAGTAAAAGACTTTTCTCAGAATAGATAGATAGACAGACAGACAGAAGAAAATTTACAAAACAAAAGAAACTCATTTTGAATTTGAACGTAAAGTTTGAAAATATGTAATCTTTGGAAGTACCTGGTAGCTCCCATGGATCAAATTTGTAGAGATCAACTTCAGCTATGATGGCTACTGGTAAAGGAGCTGAAGCTGCTTTTTTCTTGAGATAATGAACAACAAGCTCTTCATCAGTAGGGTGAAATCGGAATCCAGGCGGAAGATTCGGTTGTTGCGAACCTGTCGATGAATCGGTACTTTCCATGGTTGAAGGGGTATTTTTTTTTGGTTTTTTACTGAGATTTTTTTGAATGGTTATGGCTATGGTTTTTTTTCAAAGAAGAAGAAGGACATGCTATGATAGTAACAACAACGAAAGAAAGTTGGGTTTGTAGTTTTTGTTACCCCACAAAGAGTGAAGCTTGTATTTTATATTGGTACGGCAAGAGAATGAGGAGAAATCACCTACATGAGTGTTCATGTTAAGGTTGTGTAGACATGCAACGTGTTGTAATATTAGGGGTATAATTGTCTTTTCAGTACGGGAACAGTGACGTGGATGAGGGTGCATGGGGAGGAAGTGGGTACCTGATGATGACGTTAACTGGAATTCAGGCCGTTGAGAGGCTGACACGTGGGATTCCAAATCATAGAAGGGTTGACACGTGGGTGGGGCCAAGAATGAAAGTGCCATATCTTTTTTCTCACTTTTTAATTTTTTTATAATTTTTAATTTTTATAATTATTTTCACTGATTGTGATTTTAATTATGGTTTGTGAAAAGATAAAGGGGTCAATGGAAGGATAAGTGTGAGGTTGTGGAAGTGGAGATTTGAGAGATGATAAGATTTTTGGTCTCCCTCTCCTCTTCTATAGCTTTTGTTTGAACAAATAGCACTTCTACAACAAGTAAACACAAGAAAATTACCTTGCTTAATCAAGTGGGACCCATGCTATAATCCCACTTTCAATTTTCATCAATGAGAATGGTTGGAATAATGCATCATTATTAGTCATGACATATGGTTCATCTTAGTGATAAGTGTATATTAATTGTATTGTTTATTCATTTTTGAGCTTATCTTCCATCTTTCATTGTTTTGTATACGCAATAGGTAAGTAGAGACAAAAAAGAATAAATGGGATTTGGCTGTTTTTACATTGAAAGAGTAAGAAAATATATGCGACAAAAATTAAGAGAAGAAATAGTATACTTTATTTGTTCACCTAAGAAAATGATAATTTAAATTAATGTACAATAGTATAAATTAAAGTATATAGAGAGAGATAGGACACCACTAAATTAATTTAGAATCACTAAGATCGTCTTTCTGTCTGACGTAAAGTCTCTCATTCTTATAAATACACTTGTAATTTAATTTTTATTTTGTTTTTTCCTTTAAGTTTTACCTCATTACTTTGTAATACCAAAAAAAATATACTAATCTTTTTAGAGTTTATTGATAATGTCAAAAAGTTTTATACAATTATCTATTATATAACTTTTCAAATATTTGTTAATTAAAAAGTTTCTTAAAAAGATATTAATTGTTAAATTGTGAGTGCAAAATGCTTAACCACAATCACTTATATGTGAGACTTGAAAAAAGGTTATGTTTAAAATCAAATATTTTTTTTATATATAATGATTATATTTATAAACAGTGAATCTATATTATATTTTTTAATGAAAAATGTTAGTAGGTGGTTGTTAGATTAAATATTTATTCATTGCTTATGTTTGAACTCAAGATCTCAAACTCCTTTACCATTAGCTCAATCAAACCGGTTGAACTACCTAGATTTGAATCCATCGTTGCCATCAGAAGACTAGTTATATCATCCACACATAATAAAAGCAGAGATTACCAGAATGATTATCAAATTACCACATTATATCTATCTACAACTATAAAGACTATTTTCTTCCGGTGACTTGAAATGCATCTAAGAATTGCCTCTTTCAAATAATGAATTTGATCATAAACATTCGACCACATATTCAAGAGAATCAAACTACTTAATTTTTTTTTTTTGTGGTGGACATGGTTCGAATCTCATATCTTATATATATTATGTATTATTCATATCAATTGAGTTAAACTCACGATGACGTCAAACTAGTTAATATGATAATAACAAAAAAGTCATCATAGTGAAATATAATTAAATGATTTAATAAAAATTGTGAATGCAGATTATATATGTATATATTTTTTTGTACAAACAAATCGTATCATATTTTTATGAGAAACAAAAATGATGAATGAGAGCTACTAAAGACATATACCATATCGCTTTTGACATATGGAAAAAATTAATTGCTTTTCCTTTTCATCTATAGGCTAATCTCTATTTATATTACTATAAAAGAATATATTCCACTTATACTAATTCCGATACTCCTTACTCTATCGGGTAAAAGAAATCCAAGTACAATTTTAAGGAAGTGGAGCTAAAAAAATTACAAATTTATTGTATTTCTTATTTAATATAGATAGGATTGAACTGACTGTAAATTGGTAATTCAACACTTTCTAAGATTACTTTTATTTTATAAGGACTTTCTAAGATTACTTGAAATACATTTTTGTACGTAAAAAATGGTGCTGCATGTTATATAAAATTTATTAGTTTTTTTTTAATGACAAATAGTAGCAAAACATCAAAACACCGATCACCCAGAAAGCTTCAAATACAACGACCACAGAAGGCCACCAACACACCAAACAACAAAATAAAAGAGAAAACAAATCCCTAGCGAGAAGAAAAAAGACACTAGACAACACCATGAAAACAACGGAGAAAAATCAGAAGCAAACAGAAAATGAAGGACCCCTACACCGAACAAAATAGCACATAAGAATGGGCACCACCCAAACTACCAAAGCACATATAAGCTCCACCTGCCACTCGTAGAAAGAACATCGCTGCCTCAGGTGTTTATGGAAGAACCACTTCCAAGACTGAAATTGGATCCTCTCAACCAGTTGATCAACATTAATTAGCATACCAGCAAAAAATAGATCATTATAGACTTTTCAGATTGACCACACAATTGAATGACATATTAAAGTAAAACCTATCATCGACTATCTACGCACTCCTAAAGACATAAAGACCTGAAACAACCCCAACAAACTATTCGGGAGGACCCATTCCCACCGTAACCACCTACAAACAAAGTACTAGATTATATATGCAACCCTACAAGTGAGAAACAAATGATCCTCCGACTCCATCTCCCCCCCACCCCACACACACACCTCGCACAAAATACTCACCAAATCAGTAATCTGAGGTGCTCAGCTAGAGAGTGCAATTGCCAAGGATTGATGGTTTGATGGAGTGTCAACATAGTTAAAATATATTGAATCATAATGATTAACACTACCAATTTTTTGCTTCTTCAAAAAACACTACTAATTTTTCTTAATTTTGTATATTAATGAATATATTACAGGAGCTCAGCCATGGACATTTTTTTATAGTGCAATATTTTTATTAAATAAAGTTAAGGACCACTCTTCTAGAAAAACAGCCTAAAAACTTCAACTTGCATAATGGATATGATACTATATTTTTTTTGTTTTTATTTTTTTATTTTTTTTCTTTTGCACCGATTTTCGACCCACCAATGATGGACAACTAATCCAACTCATGCGTAGAAGCATGCGCACTGGCCAAGTATTGTTTCCCCTGAGAATCGAACCCGGTATTTCTTGGGTACGTCTTTGGAAGGAGCTCCTTACCACTAGAGCCTAAGAAAAATTAAGTGCAATTGTTTTTTTTTTAAGGAACTGTTTTTTTGTTGTTGTTGTTGACAAAATATGATATGTGATTAATTGTAGTCGATCACAATACATTATAGAGTTGTGAGATTCAATGCATATAATTAGAAACTACATTGACTATATGTAGTTTACAAAACAATTAATCATAGGTGTATCGGACATGGGATTATCTCTTCATCAATGAAGGCAAGGTTTCAAATTTCAATATATTATATGAATAAAAGAAATTATAAAGATTTTTTTTTATTAAGGAGGGTAGGAAGAGTGGGTTCTTTTATTCCAATTAGGTTCCAATCGATTGTCGTGCTTATAGTCATCTTTTTTTATTTTATTTATTATGAGCGCTTAATTGTCATGTTGATTTTGTAACAAGTTGGACCATCCTTTGTGTTTCCTAAATAATATTTTGGCTAATAAAAAATGTATTAAATCTCTTTAAATAAAGAAATGTATAGTATCAATTTATTTAAGATAATGTATTTAAAAATGATCATGTGAGCAAACCACTAGTCTTTTAGAAATTATCACCAATCAATATTAGCTTGTTTTTCTGTTGACAAATTAAAGTTGATATACCAAAATTTTGAAAATAAATACATCATGTCTTAGATCAAAAGTGGGGCGGGGTGGTGAAGGCGATGTACATGGCGACACATGCAAAGAAAGCATAAAGACAAAAAAAAATGCAATTTCATACAATGACTCATGGTCCAATCAAAACCCATGGAGGCTGCAAAAATCATCAAAGAGTAGATGCATACACTGTGATGGATGGGGTCCAAATGCTGATTTCATGAGCGACCAGAGGGTCCCATTGGGAATCCTTTATTATATATCCCATGACCTCACACCATGTGGATATATGTAATAACACAAGGGAAAAAGAAAACCTAGTTCTTTCACACACAAAAAAACCTAGTTGTCCCCCAAACTATCGTTGGTATCATAATCCACATACACCTTAATGCATTTAGACTATTGTTTTCTCTATAGCAAAAGTCATATACGAGTATAAGGAATAGGAATCTTTTTTTTTTGGACATCCATGTTATTATACACCTTTGAGAGAGGTAAAGAGAAAATTGATAAAAGAGAAAAGAGTGATGAATATGATATGTAGGTGAGTGTTAGATGAATGTGGATTTTTGGAGGAGTGTTCTGAAATCAACACTCTAAGGAATAATATTGTAACATACATGGTCTTTTTCCTTCTTCTTTTCAAAGCCACTTAAGGTAAAATTAGATTGATTTATTAAAATTTAAAACTTAATCCTCACATTTGTACTAGTGAGATTGAGATAGCTTATAGAAATAACAGTTATGAGATGTCTATAAATTATTTTTAGTTTATTTTTATAAATTCATAATAATAGCTTATCAAAATAAATTTATAGTTTATATTAAAATAACTTGATTTTATTTTATATTTTGTTTATAGAAATAGTTTACACATAAGTGCATCTTTCGTATGACAATTATAATATGAGCGTTTAATTAATTCAAATTTTTAAATTGGTCTATATCCAAAGATATATATATATATATATATATATATATATATATATATATATATATATATATATATAGAGAGAGAGAGAGAGAGAGAGAGAGAATGTGTAAAATACACTTTTTTTTAAGAGATGATTAGGTTGAAATATGTACTCTTCCCTCTTAAAAATTAAATACATAGAGTAAATTTTATTCTATTCTCATAAGAAATGCTTGAATTACTTCTTTCTTTCTTAAGAATCAAATATGCATTACAATTTAATCAAATCACTTCATATTTTTTAATGCATGCCCATATCCACTACCAAATCCAATAATTATAGTATTGTGTATAGGGAATTGTTGAGGTTTGTGGAGTTTGTCTAATTATCTCAAAGAATCCATGCTAGGATCCATGCTTATTCACCTCCAACAACTGATTAGACTATTATGCTTTTGGATCACAAAGCAGTCATGCGCATGCATCTCTCTTTTTTCTTTAATTTTGTCTTTTTCTTTAAAATTTTCTAAATTATTTCAAGAAAAATAAAATCTAAATAAGAATGTGGAAGCTATTTTAGAAGAGATATCATCACATTTTGTGAAAGAGAGGACACAAGACAATGACTCCTTTTATTTTACACAAAATTAAGAAAAAGTCTTTGGTATTTTTAATTAATGAATATCTGTAATAAAAGTCAAAGTTGATTTTTTTTTGTTTACAAAAAGTCAAAATTGATTATGAAATCTAATTTAATTTAAAAATATGGGATATTAATTTAAAAAAAAAAAATGAGACTTTTAATTGGGACATGCATGTAGATTGCTTTGACCATAAAGCCATCCAACTTTTCTGTTAAAGCTGCATTCAAATCTCATTCTTTGAATAAATAAGTTCATAAGCAGAGACATGGCTCAGCAAGATCAAAGATTAATTCCTTTCTATATTTCTTTAGAACTCCAAATTTTCAATAAGTAATAATTAATTTTAGGAAACAAAGTATATCATGGATTTCTCCGAAAGTAAAAGAAAGCAAATATTTTTTTTCATTCCGTCAACAAAAAGTTGAAACATGATGATGATTGACTTGATACCATATATAATTTTAATTTGTGCCAACAGATATATTCGTCCAAGATTCCCTTGCATGAGCATGATCTTATTTATCTCTTTGTCTATTTATATTTACATAGATATACATTTTTTAAGGGTAAAACAAAGATATATTAGGTTCAGTTTTTCTCTTTTACATTCTATAGGTGATACTGCTGTGATGTATCTAATTATGCTATAACAATCCTTCTCCTTTTATCTAATTAAACAATCCTTTTCGGTTTTACTGATGACATTGAAAAAACAAGATGTTATCTCTAAGATCACAATGAGATGTAGTAAACTGGAAAAATAGAAGATGAGGTAAAAGGGAGTGTTTTTCACGTTAACATAAAAGTGAGTCAAGTTCACAAATAATTTAGGGAAAGCGGTTCACTAAGATTTGACCTAAAATCCCTCAAAACAAAAAAGGATTTGACATAAAAGATTGGACCAAATCAAATATTATGGCAATAAAGAATAATAAAATCATTTTTTAATTAATAAAATTATATGTTCAGTTCGAGATTCGAATCCAAGACACCTTCATTTATTCACTAGTTTTTTTTTAGACATAACTTTTTTAAAACCTTTTAAACTTACAACTATATTTCAAAAAAATTAATAATGATTTTGTAAAAAAAAAATCATGGGATAACATCATGAATAAAATGTGTTAGACGTGGTGTAACAAACTATTTGAACCACACTTAGACTGATAAAACATAACACACAATGAATTGGTTTAGCAAACTATATGAACCCGAGATTTTTTTATTTTTATTTTTGGTACAATGAACCCGAGAAATTTTATATTTGTTAGAAGTCTACCAATCAAATTACACGCTCACAATTCTCACAATTCTCGTTGTTGAGCACTAATAGGCCATGCATGTGTCTGACTTTTCATGAGTGCTCTGAAGTATCACCAATATCTCATGCAAAGGGCCTCATTTGATTCGTACATAGGTGATTTCATCAGCTATAAGTGTGTACTAAAATCATACATCACCCATAAGAGATATAAAAAAATCTATATAATCTTATCCTCCTTGTAATGCATTTTATATCACTTTCTCACTCACACCATAAAAAGGAACTTAGACAAAATTAATTAATTTTTTGTGCTAATAAAATTAACAAGTAATTTGTTTTTATCCATATGAACATTTTTCGTGGGATCTTTAATCACAAAGGTTTGTTTCCTATCACTTGTTAATTTTATTTGACTTTTTATTTAAGAAGTTTAACCAGCTCATCCAAATTAACATCGAAAAAGAATTGAACTTGAGACCTTAAGAAGGAACACGCTCCAACGTCCCAAGTTAAAACCATCGGACCAACCCAAATGGGTTTTCACATATTTATTTACCCTACATACTTAATTTTGTTAGATGATAAACTAGGACCACTTTTGATCTGACTTCATGTAAATTGAGGATATAACCTCATAATTCGATACGTAGTTTACACACAAATGTAGAAGACATAATTTTCTTTCATATTGATTAAGACAAATCTAAGTCAACCAATATGATATTTACCCAAGTTTATAACAATATTCTCAATCTCCACAATAAATTTATACAAGTGTGCTTAGATGACCACTAAGCGACAACTTTTTCTTTAAGGATCAAATAAATCAACTTACAAATTTATTCCTATTGAAATCATATTCAACTAACATCATTGTATTATTTTAATACACTAACTTCCACTCAATAATAATACCACGTTTCATATTATCTGTTCAAATTAATGTGACTAAAAATCATTATAAATTCACAATACTCATAAATACCCATTTTAAGAAGCGATGTCAAATGTAGACAAAATATATTCATTTGATAAATGGTAGCATATAAAATATTTTTATATATTGTTGGATTTGTTTCAAAGAATATTTTTAAAAATCTCAACCTTTTATAATTTTTGTATAGGCAATTAAATATATTAAATGTTAAATTATGTATTTACATATATTAAATAGTCAACTAGATGAATCATTTTAGGATGGGGGAATATATGCTAAAAAATTTGTTGTGGATTCTGATCAAAACTCACATCAATGCTTTGATTTGATGTGTGAAGCAAAATTAGCATCAACCAAAACTAAAGTGATCACAAACAATAAAAAAAGAAGAAAGAGAAGATAAAAACCACGATAATATTTGTTCACCCAATTTGAACCAAATTTGACATACGTATGGAAGAGAGTGATCTATCCAGTTCACTATCAAAAAATTTCTTACAAAGAGATACAAGGGTTACAAGAAATTATCCTTCAACAAATTTTCTAGGAACAACCCTTAATTTCTACTATTTTCCTAAATCTCTTTATGTGACTAAGAGACTCAATGATTTATCCAATGTGTTTACAAAGTGTTTCCCAACCCTAGTTTCTGTCATAAAAAGAACCAACCCATAGCCTTTTCATAAGGATCCCCCTCTTTTGGTAAACCTTAGTTTGCCTCACTTTCATCTCTTGCTTAAAAATAAAAAGAAGCACTCTATAACATTGGTCTTCTTCTTTCTTTTCAATTACAAACAATGTAGGACTTCTTAAATATGTATATTTTCAACCAACACCAACAATTTCTATCTTGATTGAAAATGATACATATACTTCTAATGTCATACTCCACCTTACATTTAAATTGATTGTGACTTTACTTTAACTATCAATCACCTTGTTGCTTGACCTTGCATCCAACAAAACTTTATAGTCCCACAATATTTCACCTCTAACTCTTCAAACCTTAAAACGTCTTCCCTCTCTTGAAGATCCTTAAACCCAACTTTTAGGTAGTTGCATAAGTTTTCAGCATAACCTTTTCACCCTCCAAGGTGATCATGTTCGTCCTCCTGAAATTACTTTTAGTATTTTAGGTAACTGTACAAGTCATTCCATACATGCTTCAACCCCAATAGTGTGCATCATTGTCCTCTTGAAGAACTTCTTTCTCTCCTTTAGAGCATGAAACACAAGGTCTCATAGTTGTACCATTACGTTGTCTCCATTTGCCTGCACCTAGTCCCACCAGTAGAAAACTTCACCTCAATTTAGGCTTTCTTTTCAAATCACTATTTCTTTCACCTTGTAACCTCCACCTTCAAGGATGATCATGAGTATTCTTACCTCTACGTCTCCAGACTGGCCTTGAGCATTCTTAACATTGCCTTTCTAGGCTGATGTTGAGTATTTAACGTCTCCCAGACGAACACCCTTACTACTTGAAAGTTAACTTTCAAGTGTCTCATTTTCAAGGTGAGATACTTCATCTTCTTCTTGCTCCCAGCAGACACCACAAGAGCACCCCACTTGAGACAATGCTTCTTGAAGTTACCAGTCACCAAGAAAAATTATAACTTGAAACAAAGCGCAATGAAAATTAGACCATCAGAAATACAAATTGTACTTACAATTGCCCCCCACTCGGGACAATCAAGTGTAATGAAAAATTATATAGATGACCATGTTTTCATAACGTTAGTCAATATAAATACATTTATTTATTTTTAAAACTCAGTATCCATTTAAGGATCGACTAATACGAAGAGTCCAATTTATGGGACCCATTTAAAGTTAGAGCAAAACTCCATAAATTAGTCCATCAAAATCAATATTGGTCGAATCAAACTAGCGCTATTGAGAGGAACACATGTAGATATAAATATAGGTGCAAAAAAATACTTTTTATTCTTTCTTTCAAGTACAATTTATTTTTCTTCTTTGAAGTAAAAGACTAATGGTTCCTTTTAATTAATATCAAGACTCTGGCAAAGAAATTTATTTGAACTCACAAGTACAACAAAATGTTAGGTAAGAGACTAAGAAGGATTTAATTATAGTAATATGCTTGTTATTATTCATTAATTTCCATTATTCCCTGTCTTTTATTATAAATTGTCACATAGCTCATGTGTTAGACTCACTACACTAGTAGTACTTCATTTTTCAAATTCTCAATATACAGATTACAAAGTTCTTCTTTATCCTGTCAAAAAGAAAAGTTCTTTTTTTATTTTAGTAAATAGGTGAAAAGAATAGCAGCAAAGAAAATTTTGCACTATGGTTTTTGGAGATCGATAGCATTACTATATATCCTATGGACCACATTTATGTCTATGTTATCCCAAAATGTAACTCGAAGTAAAAAGAAACCTTGACAGTACCCAAAACAACAACACAAGAGTCCAGTTTTGCAGCACTGCAGAGGTCCCATTTATACAGGACACTTTCATTTGATCATCCAAAGTACTCATATGTCACATCATCATTTTGTATTTGTAAAATCCTTTCATTAATTCTATTTGGATTATTCATTATTCAATTGGAAATCATGTCTCATTTTGATTATTCAATTTAATTTATTTGTTTAAGAAAATTGGATGGTAGTTTTTTTTTTTTAAGAAACTAAAATGAAATATATTAACCAGAAGCTAGTTATATAGCTTTTTCTCAATTTTTATTTTAACAAGTTAAAATAAATTATATTTGAAAAATCACAAGTTAAATACTTTACTCTTACAAAGTCATAGCTAGACCCTTTAGAAGTATTTATTTTCTTCTTTAATAAGCTTTATAATTTGAATTAAAATCCTATCCTATATGTATGTATCCAAATTGATGCCCTTCTCACTATCGGTACTTTACTCTTTCTTTTAGAATATTAACAACTTACAAATTGATATACACTTTATACAAAACACCATGCAAATTTACATATATATTTTTATTTAAAACGACCAACCACATACATGCCATATTCATTTAAAGTTGCAACGCCATTTGTTTTAAATAAACAAAAAAAATAACAATTATGAGTGCACGTAAATGAAAAGCATGCTGAAACTTAAAAACTCTAAGAAAACAAAAAAAACAATTTCACAAAATTTGTATAATGATTCTAAAACATGATTTTAATTTTATTTATAATTCATTAAACTCCTAAAGAAAAAACAAACCAAACAGCTGATTTTATAAGAAACAGGTCAAACCAAGTTTGGATTGGGTGCATCCATGTATGTCACTTGCATCTTGGTCGTTCGAGCAAGATGTAACTATTTATTTATTTTTATTTTTATAATTGAACGGCCCATATTTTAAAGTAGATTTTTACTATTTTAAAAACTAAAACATCAAATTTAAAACCTAAATTGTTAGATCTTAATTATACAACTGAAATGTTGTAATTGAACATGGTTGTCAAATGCGAACAATTTTAATCCCTCGATGCCACTAGACAGTGTCTTAATTTTCTTTTTAAATTTTATTTACCTAACAATTTTTTCAATTTTGTTTACCTAACACTTTTCTTGTCATATGTTTTGCTTGAAAGTTCTGCTAGCTAGTATGTATACTTAGTTAGTCACGGATCGCTACAACTATGGACTGAACAACAACATGTAATAAATTCATCTAACCGTCAAAGAATTTATTAGAATAGATAAATAGTAGATTTATGTCATTACGAATCATCCCCATATTTAATTTGATGCTTAATTTATATTGTTAAACATCGCATATACCCCTAAACAATTATACCTATTTTAAGAGATACCACATGGAAGTTATTCAACCATATAGAGAGGGTGCTAAAAAATAATTCTTGATGGGGTTCATGCAACAGAATGCACAAACATGCACAATAGTAAAATAGATAGAATTGTGATATTTATTGAGTAAATAATTAAGGAAAATGTTAAACGGTGCTTTCGGGCACTGATTAAGGATATAAAAAAGAAATTATTTAGTAGTTAATGTATTGAAATTGTGTAATTAATTGATAATAATATCAAAATCAGCTTCCTTTTATAGTAATAATTCCCTTTTATGATATGCTTAATCAATGTCTCAAGGACACCGGTTAGCGGGACCCAATAATTAATAGCATCAAATTTCAAATTTATCACACTTAGCTAAGGAATCACCAATGTTTTTATATCATACCAACATATTATATCGGTTCAGTGAAATTGAATTTAGATTTTGTAAACAATTTGATTCGAATTTTGTAGATTAAAACTACGTGAGAGAGTCTTTAATAAAAGTGATCGGTCAGATTCTTTGACAAATATTTTTTTATTGTGCAAATCGGGTATCCTCCGTGCGTAACTGCGGAGACTTATCCCTTGAGTATTGTGGGACCCCAAAAATGGGCGGCAGACTTTCTCTAAGAGTTTTAACGCTGCTGCATACCCAAGGCTGGATTCAAATTCAGAACATTAGTTAAGCTAGAAGAGACATGTTCCATCTCATCTAAATGCTCTTAGGTCAAAAACTGGACACCACTTGTTTCTTCGACAAAGATTTGTCATTGATAAAAACCCATAGATATTTTTAACCAATAATAGGGATATAAAAATATCATATGTCATATTAATGACCTTTCTCTCCCTTAGTGCACCGAAAGATCTTTATAATCACTCTTCTATTAATTGCAAGGCGCCTTTAACACGTTACTTTACTATTTTGAATGTCATATATTTACTAACTTTCTTGTAGAAAACATTATTCTATACCCTTTTTGTTACTTTTTCCCAATATTTTGTTTTGATGCAAATCAACTGTATAAGACAAAGGCTCCCCTGAAGAATGCCACCAAAAAATGCCTAATTCCCTCCTCAATTCGTTGTAACTGATTTTAAGAGGGGTCTCAATTGCATGACCCTTTCACATGTGATTGAGACCTTTTCATTCAGTTGGCTTGCGGCGTTATCCATCCTTCTCAAAGTAACCATAAGTTTGGCATTTTATATACTTGATTCTCTACCATACCAATTCCTTTTACAAACTACCTAAATAAATAAATAAAACGTAAAAAGAGATAAGAAAAGAACACTTGAGAAAGAACATTTAGTGTGTTTGGAATTTATATA
>Ga0209282_1001295_pt1 | contig 13570 bp, 7 predicted proteins | sample Mtrugardesep15_FD_187529 | JGI IMG/M metagenome (GOLD analysis project Ga0209282, IMG submission 187529) | Root nodule microbial communities of legume samples collected from California, USA - M. trunc garden sep15 (SPAdes) (version 2) | ecosystem: Host-associated > Plants > Roots > Nodule...
TTTTTTTTTTTTTTTTTGTGTTGTTAATTCGAACTTCATCTGTGTTATAGATCTCACTACTTAACCCCGAGCTTGCATGGGATGCGTCATTCTTTGATGAACCGGTGACTTTCTTTACTTTCAAATGTCTCGTTATTTTCCATTCGGGAATTTGCTTTCTTAAGTCAAGCAAGAGCAAACTACTACTCAACTTGGCTAGGGATTTTGTCGCTTTAGATATAATAACTATTAACTCCACCATTTTTATTGCCATTTCAAACATTCATGTTGATAACAAGCTCCTCATATAAGGATTTTGTCTTTTAGCATGCAGGTCATGCTTCTTGGTTTCGTGCTTCTAGGACGTTCTCTAGAAGAAAAGGCAAGGATTCAGGCATCTAGTGATATGAATGAACTTCTTGTAAGTAGCAATGCGGTTCATCTCATTCGTTTGATAATATAACAGGAAATAAGTTTTCAAGAAAATCTTTGCCTTTTATGCATTCTTAGTCCTTCTTGGAACATTTTTTAAATCTTCTTCCATCTTTTGGCATCCTTATTTTAATCGAAAAGTCTATTTATTGAATATCATAATTGATCTCTTTTCCTGAATGTAAAACTTCTTTTTTGTTTTTTGTATTTGTGATCTCTGTAAGATTATATTCCTTAAAAAAATCCCTGTTTCGACTTCTATACCTGATAATTTGTGATCTGGAACCAATTTTGTGTTTACAAGAACAAATTGTTGCACATTTCGTAGGCACGGTTTGATAGTACATCATTAGGCTGGTTGATGAGACTTGAGTCTTTGGAAGGCTAACTGCTCCAACAATGTTGGGATAGACTGTTGTTCTAATAAGACATTCCCTTTTGATGATTATACGACCTTTGGAAGTCGCAGCATAAATAAGAGATTGTGATGGTGTTCCATTTAAAAAAATTCAATCTCATTTCAACTTTCATTTCTTCCATTTTCTGATAAATCATTATTTCTCATAAAAACTAGTAACCCAAGAACTAGAATATTGGTTAAAGGAAAAAAAAAGGTTCCTATGAGTATTAAGCATCATATTATAGTTTGAATTTAAAGAGTAGCAGTGTTTTTTGCGGTCATATTTTATAAGTTGGTTTAATTATTTCGTCTTACGTGAATTTGCTGAGGTGAATGTTTTTCAGTCGCTAATATCTACCCAGTCAAGACTTGTCATTACATCATCAGAAGGTTCCCCATCTACTGACAGTGTGCTTAGCTCAGACGCAATTTGTGTGGAAGTTCCAACTGATGATATTCGAGTAGGAGACTCGGTGTTGGTGTTGCCTGGAGAAACTATCCCTATAGATGTGAGCCTTTCAGACTGTTGGTGATACTCTGTTTATGTTAATTTATTTATAGCTATTTGCGTGGTACCTGAATTAAGGTTTAAACTTTAAATGCATCGGAAGTACCTACAGTGGGCTCAATCTTCCACCAGTGACCTATAATATTAGCATTGCCTTAGAAAACAGTAATGCAAACGTTTAACTTTGAACATGAGGCATCCCATCATGATTTAAGATGGAATATATGATGAATCTTGTTGGTTCACACGGTATTGCTTGCTAACATTATAAACTTCTGGACAGGGAAGGGTCATTGCAGGAAGAAGCGTTGTAGACGAATCCATGCTTACAGGAGAATCACTTCCTGTTTTTAAGGAGGAAGGCCTTACAGTTTCAGCAGGAACTATAAACTGGGTAAGACTTTGTCAATATTGAATTTTATGCTGTCTCACTAAATTTACAGGTGGGGCACATCTGACATTTTGATTTTTGTCCCTTTGACTGGGAAGGCAATCATTAATCTATTTCATTTGCCAACAAATTTCTATTTCAGGATGGTCCTTTAAGAATTGAATCTTCTTCGACTGGCTCCAACACAATGATATCCAAGATTGTACGCATGGTTAGTATCCCATCTTTTGTAATGGCTTAGTGGTGAGACTATATAGTGTTAATTAGATAATCTAGTGTTTTCTGTGTTCTTTCCCAGTTAAGAATTTGATTTCTCGCATGCTTAATTGCTGTAGTTTTATAGGACGATGCAGTGCATGTAATTTCTTTTCTTCATTTAATTTCAAAATCATGCATTTTGGAATGTGTTAGCAACCAACCGTAAATTAAGAAGGCTGGCAACAAGAGAAATAAGGATGAAACCAAGAAATCAACTTATCCCAAGTTAGTTAGGACTTGTTAGTTAAAAGCAGATCTTTAAAGCTATTAGAGTAGTTAATTAGTTAGGTTTTTATAAATAGAGGCCTGGAGGTAGATGGAGGCATGATGGCCTTTTTGGAAATAGGTTGCCATTTACCACCCTTCCAAACTGCAGCAGTGCAAATACCAATGGCCACTCAACTAATAAGTAACAAAGGAGGTCCTCGAAATAGAGGTCAATTCAAATACACACTTAGTTGGTCAGTCAGTTTAGGGTGGGAGAGACCAGTCTCTCCAATTTCCGGGGAAGAAATCATTGTATTTTAATCTCGCTCTCCCTAACTTTGGATACTCCTGATCCATTGTTAGAGAAGGATATTCAAATAAATTTCTTAATTTTCATTATGTTGATCTCTATGTTCTCAACCAACATTTTTCAGGATTGTGATGATTATGTTGATATTTTGAGACATGAAAATCAAACATTTGTGAGAGTTTCTACAATATTACAGCTTTATCTGGTGAAATATAGGTCGAGGATGCTCAATCGCGTGAAGCACCTGTACAAAGGCTTGCAGATTCAATAGCAGGGCCATTTGTATTTAGCATAATGACTCTCTCAGCAGCAACATTTGCATTTTGGTAAGCACTTATATTTACATACAAGCTGATCTGGTTATGATTTTTAATGTTGGTTCCAAATGTTGTTGTTTATTTGATATACCCCTAACTAATACTAATTTACCATGACATTATTGATGTAATCCAACTTATGTAGCCCCGCCACTTGAAAAGACAATGAGCTATGTCCCATGCCTATGTTAGTGGCCAAGCTTCTTAGATTCTTGCTGGAATTTATGATTATAATTTTCCTAAGTAGAAAAGTAGAAGATTTACTTGGAAGAAAAAGGATGAAATCTGATTATTATTTCTAATTATTGAAGAAGTACAAATAACAGTTACAATTTTGAGGATGATAAATTTTATTAACTATTCTAGAATTATGCAAATAAAATCTGCCTTAAAACCATAAAATTAAGAAACACAGTTTTGTACATATAACAAGGAAATCAGGAAACGGTACAAATTAATGAGCGAAAACCATGGAAAGAAAATCAGGTAATAATACAATATTTTTCCTCAAGTTGGCCAATGGATATCTTTCATTCCCATCTTAGCAATAAGATCTCAAAGTTGTTTTTAGGGAAGACACTTAGTTAAATACATCTGCCAACTGACATATACAAGAACATTTTCCAGGTTGCTATCACAGCACTTAGAGGAATTAGGTGTTCATTGATAATATTAATTATTATTGAATTATAAAATATGCCGCGAACACACATATTGCTATCACAAACTTATTGCATTCGTCTCTAGGTATTTTGCTGGAACGCACATATTTCCTGATGTTTTGCTCAATGATATTGCGGGCCCGGAAGGAGATCCTCTGCTTTTGAGTTTAAAACTCTCCGTAGATGTTTTGGTAAGTAATTCTAAACTTGGATCCCCTGACTTGTTTTTTGTGCTTCAAGTTCGTGATTAATACTACATGGGTGTGTCCTTCCTTTCCCATTTCTTGAGCATGGAGCACTCCTATTTTACTGGATTTCAGCTTCTGTTGTTGTTCAGGACATGCTGGACAAAACCTTGCATAATCTTTATCTTAGAAATCTTGAGCTAATGCAAACGGCTATCAATTTGGACTCTCAAATCAGAAAAATCTCAGATATTGTGATATAAGTTAGTATTTGTAATGTTGTCTATATGAAACTGACTTTACCAGTCGATCACAAAATGCATAAATGAAAGAGGAAAAGAACATTTGGGGTCATAAATGAATGCATGAAAGAAGGTCAAGTTTGGCATTGTTTTTTAAGAAAGGAAAGTTCATACAGGATAAAGCCGGATTTTGGTGTTTGTACTTTAGTTTCGAGTTAATTTTTTTACAACTAGTGTTTCCTTTTGTAGGTTGTTTCTTGTCCCTGTGCATTGGGTCTTGCCACACCAACAGCAATCCTAGTTGGCACCTCACTTGGTACTTTATTTATGCCTTCTGCATTTAGTAAATTTAGATGAGTTGTACTTGAACTGTGAACACATACATTAAATGTATCACATCACTCTTATGGCGACAAACCTGCTCATTACTCAAATATCGAATTATTATATCCAATTTACAGTTTTCCAGATTCCCTTCCTTGAAAAATTGATTGACATTAAGATATTTTCTCATTTCATTTTCCATTTAACTTAACCGTCTTTGCAATGACCAGGGGCAAAAAAGGGACTTCTTATCAGAGGAGGGGATGTGCTAGAACGCTTGGCCGGTGTAAATTATATCGCTCTAGACAAGGTAAATTTGATGTTCATGGACTGGAATCTTTTTCTCTCCCCTTCATACAGAATCACAAATATTTACATATATATGTATGTATGCTGTGTATATGTGTCTGTAATAGGATCTGGATACATTGGCATGAATGTCAGTTAATCAAAATCAATCTTACACCTATTTTATGAATTTAGTAGCTTGTATTTCTTAAAGAAAAACACTGTTCAAAGTTTGTCGTATATTCATACATATCATAGTTAAAAAATATTTACATTAATCTTTGATGATTTATTCCTTCATTAAAATTTCTTTAGACTAAATAAATATATACTTTTCAAATAACAGAAAATATCGACAGTCTGATCCATGTTTATTTTCCTTTAAAATTTCTAAAAGTTGGAGTTTACGTTCAACATGCTAATTACTTATAATTCAGCAATTTCATTGAGCCAGAACATTTTTTTTAAGATTAGAGTTGTGTAGTATGCCAAGATTTGAACAAATGAAAATTGATAACATTCAGAATTTTAGAGAAGAAATATAAGTATGTAAGTCAGTGACTCACCTCTCATGTTTGCCTTTTTTATTCAATCTAAATGGGATCCTGTAGAGTGTAATATATAGCTTGTAGGATACATAATAAATGAACACAATTAATTATTTAAAGATAATCTGAATGCTCTTCCAACTTTGAACATTGACCAACATTTATCTCAAACAAAAAGGATGAAAATTTTCTAACACCAACTTTCAGACAGGAACCCTTACCAGAGGAAAACCAGTAGTTTCTGCCATTGGCTCTATTCATTATGGAGAGTCAGAAATTCTTCAGATTGCTGCGGCAGTGGAGAAAACTGCATCTCATCCAATAGCAAAGGCTATTATTAATAAAGCTGAGTCATTAGAGTTGGTCCTTCCACTCACAAAAGGACAGATAGTTGAACCAGGTTTTGGAACCTTGGCAGAAATAGATGGGCGTCTGGTTGCAGTTGGGTCTTTAGAATGGGTCCATGAGCGTTTCAATACTAGAATGAACCCATCTGATTTGATGAATCTTGAACGTGCTTTGATGAATCATTCGTCGAGTACATCATCTTCGAAGTATTCGAAAACAGTTGTCTACGTTGGACGTGAAGGAGAAGGCATCATTGGTGCTATTGCCATATCTGACATTGTGCGTGAAGATGCTGAATCTACTGTAATGAGGTGCTTATATTTTTCTCTATGTGCTCCTCGGAATATTACAACTCATTTTAGGCAAGTAATACCACTGCTTCTTCTTTCTAGCCATATGTGAAGTTGGTTCACTTTTTCAGAAAGAGGAGCAGTGCATTTTTTAGTAGCCTTTACTTCAAGCTCAAATTTAATGATGCACCCTTTTCTTACCCATTTGTTAATCCCTGGTAAAATTGCAAGAGAGAAATCTGATAAAAATATTTTGACTATCTTGGAACCACCCAACTGGTTATTGGTTAATGATGTTCAATATATGGTTAATGAGTAACTACTGTTGGAGTTAATAAACTAATAATTATCCCTAAACTGGATTTTTTTTTTTCAGTACTTCTTTTTTGTATCTTCCCTCTTGTTATATGTTGATGCGGTTTTTTTCTGACTGTCCATTCTCGTCGGAGAAAGTTTATAAAGTTTTTTTTTTTGCTTCGTGCTGAGTTTACCATTCACATCATTATATTCATTTGTAATAAGTATATGTAGATATTTTAGTTGAACTAGGCCACCTAACAAAACCGTTTTACATTTCTCCTTATGACATGGGTATTGTATTAAATTGTATGTACTTGCTACCATTATTTCCTTTTAAGGTTTAGGACTATTTGCTAAAGTTTGACCATTCAAATCTACACTTCGATCTGGATTTCATACCACATTTATTTGAAGTACTTGCTAACATCAAGTGTGTTTTGTTGTTTTCTAATGCTTGGTGGGTGCATTTTCTGGCTGACTTTGTTGTCTTTATTGCAAGGCTCACGAAGAAGGGAATTAAAACGGTCCTCTTATCAGGAGATAGGGAAGAGGCAGTTGCAATAATCGCAGAGACAGTTGGGATTGAAAATGATTTTGTCAAAGCATCCTTGTCTCCGCAGCAGAAATCTGCATTCATTTCATCTCTAAAAGCTGCTGGACATCATGTTGCAATGGTATGATGAAGCTATACCCCAAACACCTCCACATAAAAGAAACTATCTTTGTAACTCTGTCTAGTTAATTAGAGAATCGTGTTATGATAAAAAGGTTCTAAGGTAGGGTGGGTTTAGTAGACAGGTTAGAACAAGACAGAGTAGCACATATAAGTTGCATATTAAAAGTAGAAGATAAATGTCCATGTTATAAAAAAGACAGTACACTTTTTTGTCCGTCTAGACCATCGGTATCTGAAAGTCATGTTGGACCCCGATAATCCAAGTTGCGCTGGGTAGACCCATACAAGGGTGAAAGCTCTCCCAATGCCTATTTTTTCATTGACACAACTCAAACACTTTGCTTAATGGAAACCAAGCTCCTCTTCACTTGGACCAACATGCATTATAAATGTCGTACATTTTGGTTTCACTGATTAAAGTGGAACCAGATAGAGCAAAACAGATTGTCCAATTCTATTCTATCCATAATATATATCAATACTACCATAAAGTGATAATGAATCTGGTCTTAAACATTGCTTGCATCTGTTACACTAAATAATTGGATTTCTTTCTATTTTTATTTTTGATGTTATGATGCTTATGGTTGCTCTTCATTGAATAGCACGACAATGGATCAGCTGCACTCTGAAATGCTTTTGCTATAAGCATCACACTGGATTTTTATTGAAATGCATCTATCAATGATTATTCAATGGAAAATGGTGTTTTACTAAGAAATGTTTTCTCTCTCCTTCTCTAAGGTAGGTGATGGGATAAATGATGCACCCTCTTTGGCTGCAGCTGATGTTGGGATTGCTCTGCAGAATGAAGCTCAAGAGAATGCTGCCTCAGATGCAGCATCCATCATACTTCTGGGCAACAAAATTTCACAGGTTTGTCGTTATGATGTCTGGGATTCATTAAGTTGCTTTCACGTCATTGTGTCATTAAGTTTCTTTTTCATTCTTTAGTTTATAGTGTGGTACTTCTACATAAACCCTCGTGGTTCTGTTAATACTTGCATACTTGGAACACCAGCCACCATATATGGCTTTCCATCCTCTTGTTTCCTGACCTTTTAACGGACAGGTTATTGACGCATTAGACCTAGCACAGGCAACGATGGCAAAAGTTTACCAAAATTTGTCTTGGGCAGTAGCATACAATGTTATTGCCATTCCCATTGCTGCTGGTGTGTTACTTCCCCAGTTTGACTTTGCTATGACACCTTCACTTTCAGGTGAGCAACCTTGGACCACTCATTTATTTTTATGTTACAGCGGAGCATATAAAGCTCTATTTTCGTACCGTACTTTCAGTTTTAGTTCATATATTTTCTGCACACACCCTACCATATCGTTTTTCGAATGTATTTTCCTTGTCAGCGAATAAATGGTTATTTCTTGTTTGTTACCTTTGATATTTATTTAATCATCACAGGAGGACTAATGGCTATGAGCTCCATCTTGGTGGTTAGCAATTCACTGCTTTTAAAGCTTCATGGGTCTCCGACCTCAGGAAAGGGCTCACTCTAGTGACATATTATCTTGTCTCTCAAGCATAGGATTCAAATTTTCATCTGTATCAATTATTTTTTTACTACGAAAATATCAATAATTATTGTATATCTTCTTCTGTAACTAACAATAAACATTATGGTAGATTGTCAAGAAAATAAATACTGGTAGAGATAATGCAATTCTCTCAAAGGATAAATTTGAAAAAAATAATAGAAATAATAAATTTAAGGCTTAATTGCAGTTTTAATCCCCTAACTTTCACAAAGTTGCGATTTTGGCCCCCTAAGAAATATTGTAGCAGTTTTGGCCCCCCAAGGCAAAAAAAATAAGATATGGCACCTCACTTAGGGTGCCACGTCAGCGTAGACCGAGCCAAAATTGACATTGGGGGCCAAAACTGTCACAAATGCAAAATTTAGGGGGCCGTTTTGTAGTTTTTTTTAGGGGGCTAAAATCGCAATTTTGTGAAAGTTAGGGGTTTAAATTTGCAATTAAGCCTAAATTTTTAATCCCCTAACTTTCACAAGTTTCGATTTTTGGCTCCCTAATTTTTAACTGCTCAATTTTTAGTGAAAAATAAGAAATAAAATTCTATATTTAGAGACAAATAGAGTAGTAAAAATTGTAGCAAGGGTGTCCTGTTGATTATTTTTGAAATTTTGTTCCAAAATGATCCTTTATTTTGTGAACTGATTCCATTTAAATTGTCGTATAGAGAGAACCACTATGGTGTATAACTTTTACAAAAGAGATTACTTTTGATAAAAAAAAAGGGCAATTTTATAACTTTTTCCTTAAAAAACATAACTTTTATAAACTGAGAAATGATTTTGAAACAGAAAAAAAAAATGATAATATTTGTATAACCATAAAAAATAATGGACCATTCTAGAATAAAAAAAGTGGGATCGCGTTTATAAAATAATGGATCATTGATTTTTTAAAAATATTTTTTATTTTCATTTTCTATAATTTGTGTTAGTTTTATTTGGTAATAAAAAGAAAAGAGACTATTGAAGTAAACAATTGCATTGCATTTTTTAAAACAATGAAAATGTCATCTTCAGTGTCTCATGAAATGCGTAATCTCTAAATATCATTTTTTTTTTTTCCTTTTCTGCCACAGTTTCATGAAATGCATAATCTTTAAATATCATTTTTCCCTTTTGGCCACAGTTAATCGCTTTAAAAGTCTGCATTCTTCTTATCAACAAGTTAAAACGAAAGCATATTTTAAAAAAATAAAACAAAGTATTTTCAATATCACCTTTTATTGGTGATAAATTTTGAATCCATGAAACAGACATATACTAAAAATTTGGATGAGAATGACTAACTTGAACTAATAGATTAACACTTCGTTTGAATGTCCAAAAAAATAGAGAAACAACGAAGAGAAAAATAAGAGAGAAAAGAAATAAAAGAGAAGTTGAGTAGAAACTTTGTACTCTTTGATGATTGGAAATAAAGAAGAGTTAAATAGCAAACCTTCTTTTAGACAAATGAAACGAGTAGATTGAAATTTTAATAGTAATGATAACAGAGCCCCTAGAAAAAAAGGTAATGGTAATAGATAAATTTATAAAATTATAATTGGAATATAATTTATTATTATGATTTGGGTTATACTATCTAGTGTCATGAGACACCGGTTAACAATGACACTTTTAAAATTATTGAGAAATTGACAATAAATTTTTCAATTTAAATAAATACTACTATATTTAATTTAAGAGTGTTTTGAAGAACGGCAATTTTTATGGTACATCTAAAAATTTGAGTGTATTGATACATCAAATCTTTAAAATAATAGTTAAATAAGTTATTTTTTATAGGGAAAAATTATTTTCTGTCACCTGTAATTATAATAACTAAAACTTATTTATCAAAAATGTCAACGCAATAAAATTTAAATTTTTTGGATTTTTATTACTCATAATAGACAATTTTGATTATTTTTTTACAATAAAATGTATAAAAAATTTAGTATGATTTTCATAAATAATGAAATGACATTTTTTCTAATGAAATGATATTTTCTAAATTTAAATATCAACAAATAGCTCGTTTTTCATAAAAAATGATAATTAATATAAAAAAATTTAAAACAAAAATATCAATACACCTTAATTGACGGGTGTATCGGAGACTGGTTAACAACGTATTCCTTACAATTTTCACTCAACATTCTCTTTTTTCTTGTGACAAAACATTCTTAACTTCAACTGCTCATTAACTTTGTATCTTGTTAATAGTAAGTAAATAAATGGTTCTAGGCTTAAAGTAAAGAAATCGTGGTATTCTTACATTACACCATATAAACGTACTTTCAGTACATAAAACATGGGACATGTCACAACTTGCTAAGTAAAAAAAAAAGTAGAGACAATAACAGGAAAAAATAGTACCTATCACGCCTACATTATCAAAAGTAACGGTGTGATCTTCTTTGTTGGCTATCACATTATTTATCTCTCTCCTCTTTTCTTTTGGAATAATATAAATATTTAATTTCTTTTTCATCTCTATTTCTTTCTTACTTCTCTCATCTGTAAATCTAGTCAAACAAATATTGTTTTAGAGATCAAAATGTCATATTTAGAGTTAAAATACTAAGTTGAACATTAAATTTAAGTAAAGTAACCAAGAAAAAGTTAATGAAGGTTTTATAAAACTTCTAAAACAACACGATGTCAATGTCACAAAAGTTGATAACATTACTTATCTTAAAAAAGAAAACACGAGTTTGATATTTGAGATCACCTATTTGTGAGAGAAATTAACCTTGTATTTTTAAAAAAATGAATGTTTTGCTTCCAACTCAATAACAAAGTACATCTATTTAGGGTGTCCATTCAAAGTTTAGAAAAGATTAAATTAAAACTTAGAACATAAATAAGAGACCAGCAATATATTTACAATATTTTGATAATATTTGAACTCATGTTCATCTATCATCTCTCCCTCACCTTTTCTTTTCACTTCTAGCTCAATCAAGGTATGTGCTCAATTTCAGCATTACACATACAATAACGTTAAAATTATTAGCGAAAGTTTAATGTTTATTTAGGTTCTACAAGACTCGAGGATTAGTCGTCATAAGTTATGTATGAAGCATATTCGGTTTAAAAAAACTATTGATGCATGTTAGATGTAGGGGTGTTCAAAACCGAACCAACCCAATAGAAAAACTGTTAACCAAACCAATCCAAACCGAAACCGTAAAAAACCGCATTTGGTTCGGATGTAATTACATCATTTTCTTGCTCAACCACATGGTTTGGTTTTGTTTGCGGTTTTTATTTTATCAACCAAACCAAACTAAACCGCAACATAAGAAGCATGTTAATTAAACATATCTCACCATAGACTAATACTTATAGAAACTCAATAGAAACTTTTCTAAATGACATATTTTTTCTCTTGTTAGATTCTTTCTTTACTTTTTATCTAAAAAACGTATTTATGTGCTACTTGAAATTTTAGATAATGATAAAATCTTAGTCTTTTCCATTTCTTACAAAATAAGATTACGTTTTGTCCATGTTTTTAACTTGGTCAATGTTGTTGGAAACATTGTAAAATGAAATTGTAATATTTGATAATTTAAAACATTGCTGAAAATATGTTGCGTATAAGCTATTTAACTTGATTTTAATGTTGGAAACAAAGAATTTTCGTTTAAAAAAATCGCACCAACCCAAACCGCATTGGTTTGATTTGATTTGGTTCGAATTTTATTTTTAAAGTCAACCGAACCAAACCAAACCACATGTTTTTTTATGTTGCGATTCGAAGAATTTTTACCTCCTAAATCGAACCAAACTGCACCGCGAAGATGTCCTATTTTCTCAAGAAAAATCAACAAATAAAAAGTGTAAATTGTCCCGTAAAGAATGGGAAAAAACAAAAAATGGATACGGTGAAGCGAAGGTGAAGGCGTAAAGAGAAACCGAAAAGGTGAAGTAACCGATAAAGATAATGACGTGTAGAATAGGATATAAATATCGTGCAGTTTCGTCATTCATGTTTTTGACTCATAGTTGTACCCGTTAGAGCGGGAACCCCCCAAATTTCATTTCATTTTATTTCAACCCGTAAGTCTCACTCATTCTTTCTCTCTCTTTTTTCTGTTTTCTTCCTCCCTCTCTCTCTCTCTCTCTAACAACTCTTCTGTTAGGGTTTTACTTTTCATTCATTCTTCCCCATGACTCTCCGCAAGGGTTCCAAGGTTTGGGTTCCTGACAGAGATTCCGCTTGGCTTCCTGCTGAAGTTCTCGAATCTTCCAATAAACAACTTCGTGTTCAAACCGATTTCAACAACAAGGTGATTATTTCATTTTTGAATTGATTTGACTAGCGAGTAATTCAATTGAATGCTGATTTTGTCAAGTTCGTTATAGCAGATTGTTGTTGTTGTTCCGGAGAAACTGTTTCCGAGAGATGCGGATGAAGATGAACACGGTGGAGTTGAAGATATGACGAGGTTGATTTATTTGAATGAACCAGGTGTTTTGTATAATATTCGGAGAAGATATTTGCACAATGATATTTATGTAAGTCTTTACTATCTAATTCACGTTACTCTTCAATTTTTATAATCTCTATTTATTGGCGTTATGTACTTGATTATGTAATTGTGTTATTGTACTTAATGAATCTGGAAAGGTAATTTGGTAATTAGGGATCGGTACATTCATGTAATGATAGCTAGATTGCTTTACTAGATTATCGTATGTAGATATAAGGGACTAAATTTCACTAAACCATATCATATATGAGAAGAAAACATATGGTTTATTTGGTTTATTGTCACTCTCTGTTTCTGAACTTAAATTAACGTGTTCATTTATGAAGACCTTTTATAGTGGGTTATTAGTACTATATCACATCATATTCAAGTGTGCATTACTTACTTTACTTTACCTGTTAGCTGATACTGACAAAGTCCACTACAAACGACTAAATTAGTGCATAATAAATAGCTATATGCACTTTCTTTTCCTTTTTCGTAATTTCGCACAATGAAATTTATTGTAAGATATTTTTTGTGTGTACTTTTTTTTAAAATGGCAAATCTAGCAATAAAATATATGAGAAAGCCGAAACAGAGTACAAATAGTACTTAGATCCAGGGAAGCATTTTGTGGGTACTGTTTACGACACTCCTTCACAAAATGCATTCTGTCCTATTTTATGCATTTTGTCTAACTTGTTTGTCTTTGTTAGACATATACAGGGAGCATTTTAATAGCTGTCAATCCATTCACAAAGCTTCCTCATTTGTACAATAACCATATGATGGAGCAGTATAAGGGAGCTCCATTTGGTGAGCTCAGTCCACATGTATTTGCCGTTGCCGATGCATCGTATAGGTTGGCGTGCTTTTGGTTTTGGTGTTG
>Ga0209282_1001296_pt1 | contig 13568 bp, 6 predicted proteins | sample Mtrugardesep15_FD_187529 | JGI IMG/M metagenome (GOLD analysis project Ga0209282, IMG submission 187529) | Root nodule microbial communities of legume samples collected from California, USA - M. trunc garden sep15 (SPAdes) (version 2) | ecosystem: Host-associated > Plants > Roots > Nodule...
ACCAGAGATGTGACCAGTTGATAAAATTATGATCATAACAGCAAGTCCAGTAGCTCCAGCACATCCAATTAGTGTTTCTGAGTTATGTATCTTTTGATTCACAATTGCAGTGGCTATTCCAGCAAACATTAGAATGTATGTGCCTATAAACTCTGCTCCAACCTCTGCTCCAACCTGATAATGATTAGATTAATCAACCAAACTACATTATGTAATACATCAATATATCAAAAATAGGAACCCCGTTAACTTTTTTTTACCAATTTTGTACTTGATATAATTGTTTATATATGTATGCAGCTATACAAGATTATAAAATTTAAAAGAAATCCACAACTACTGTTTGAACCGCGACATCAAGTTTTAGTACATGTTTAAATTTTAGGATGAATATGACAGAATCATGATATGCAACCAGATTTTGATAAAAGTTATACCGTAAAACTTCTACAAAAGTCAAGCTTGACGACTAAGTTGTATTTGACCGTAATTCTCTATAATATTAAAAATTAAGATGTGAATGTATTTTAAATCATTGCACAAATGTGTATGCATGAATTATTGTATATGATATGATATGTTAATTAAATGTACCTTTTTGGCAAGAGGGACAGGAGGGGGAGGCAAAGAACAAGTGACTTTAGGTAAGGCTCCATCTTCCAAAGTCCAATCTTCAACACTAAAACATTTTAAATTCTTGAGGAGTGAGTTCTTTCTACCATTATTTTCAGTTCTCTCAGACCTGAAGCCACCAAAAAGAGGAGCACCAGGAGTACCTGGTGTTGCAGGGGTAGAAGGTACTGATGGGATTTCCTCATTGTCCATACTCTAATTAATCACACACTCTCAAAGCAAAGAGAGAGAGGCCTTGATATTGATGCTACAATTGTTTGTTTTGATATGTTAATTGGAATGAGAGTGCAAAACTAGGTAATGCATATATATAGGAATAGGATAGGTGGGGTAGCAATTCATGTCTTCTTAGGAAGGTGCGTATGTACATAGAAGTATTTTTATATTTATTCATGCAACCTTTTTTAATTTATGCCAAAAATACAATGCACAAAAAGATAAGTGTTGTGTGATGTATAAGTTTGTTTTTACTATTAGATTAATAAATCTTATCACAAAATTAAGTGAGATAAAACATGCACATGGTACAACACTATTTTACCGGTGCATGTTAGACAAAATATATTTTTAATGTATTTTTTCTTATTCTTTCTATCTGTTTTTTCTTTCGTTTTCTTTTAAGAGAGTTTATGTGAATTGGATCCTAAGACTTATTAAAATCATGGTCGCTCATAGATGTGATAAGTTATGAGTTAGACTCACGTCCTTGCATCGTATGAGTTAATTTTTTATCAATTGGACTAATCTCTATTAGATTTATATATAAACCAACCCTTTCAACTATAAAATAATCAATCGGTCAATCAACCTCTAATCGTAAAAGCGACAGAAGATTCATATTTTTCATTTTTCTCTCCACCTTTTATTATCTTCATGTATCTGTCATCGAATTAATCTTTTCAAAAAAATTGTTATAAATTAATTTCTTAAATATTGCAATGGCATCTTATCAATTTTCTCTATTTTTTATAAATCAAGTTAACTCCTTAGAGACACAACTATCACCAATTCATCCATTCATAACATGGGACTTCTAATTTTCTCTATTTTTTGCAATGGCATCTTATAAAAAAAAAACTTCTAATTGTATTCCAAAATAAAATTAAAAATAAGACTTCTCATTGGACCAATCTTAGTTAACTTGGGACCAAGTCCAATAACATGAAAGACTCAACCCATTTTCCACTCCAAACCCACAAGCAAAGGGAAGAGCTGCCACGTATGTATCATGCATTCATGTTGAGGGACTATTTTATTTTTAAATATTATAATTGGTTTTAGTGAGGATAACTCATTTGATAAAAAAATATAAGTAATATGTAAGGGATAAAGTTCGAGTTGGATACTCCATTTAATCATCTTAAAAGTGAATTCTAACCACTAAATTACTCAACCAAAAAAATATCATCATTGAGTTGTAAAAATTTCGAATAAATCATCAATTTATTTTCATTTTTCTTCACTTTAGTCTCTAAACTATGTATATATAATAAACCGTTATAAAATATAGAAAATATGTGAATTTAATTTATTTATGCTATTAAAATGTTATGAACTAAATTGATAGATTTTCAGATAATTTAGATATTAAATTGAAATATTTCTAAACATTTTACGAACTATTTATTATATTTATATAGTTTAAAAATTAAATTGGAAAGAGTATATATATTAGAAAGAAAAAAAAAGCTAATTTATGTAGGGGTAGGAGTTTAAACTTCTGATACCCCATTTCTTTACATTTAAAATATGTGAGCTCCAGCGACTAGGCTATATGAAAAAATTAAGTTAGAAAAAGTATAACTTTAAAAATCAAATTGATGATTTATTCTAAAATTATTTCTTGGGAGTAGGAGAGTTACAGAATCCCAATAGAAAAAGGGAAAATGAAATTAGTGGTTGACAATGAGAAAAGAAAACATGTCACCTTTGGAAGTGGGGATGGAATACTCATATTGTAAGGAGCTTTTTGAGTATAACATGGGACTTATGAAAGAGGCATTGAATTTGGAGCACTCTAAAGTGCACTCACTTTAAAAATCATAAAATCCATTCTTCATGATAAAGAAGCAAAATCATCAAATGTCATACATCAATCAAAGCTTTCCTATATCAACCATTAACCGTGCCTTAGGGCTTCAACAGTTTATTCTCCACTACCATTTTTATTTCTTGGTTGTTCCATTTTTGTGCCTTTCCTTAGCTTATGGGCATTCCCACCCTATTAATGATTTCAGGACTGAGTGGGTCTTGAAACAAACATTAATATAGATTTTGTTTTTTGGCTTTTTTAAGTTGGAGAGATGTGGGTGGATTATAGGACCAAATTTCATTCTAAAAATCAGTAAAAGATAAAAACATATGTGTTGTAAAGTATACGTGTACAACTCATGCCTATAAAAAGTGTACAATTTAGATGGTAAAATGATGTAAAGAAGTTTGATGTGTTATGGTACATGTTAGAATTTTAATTCTAAATTTGTCAACTTTAGTGTGTAGTTTTACCACTCTTCTAAAAATAAAAATGATTTTGAGAATAAATAGTTAGCATGAAACTAATCATATATTTTGAGAATGAACAATGAGTCATAAGTTGTGATATAACCATTTGAATATATCTTAGTCTCATAGTTGATCAATAAGATCGAAATCATTGAGAAACTTTGTAGGATTATTGAGACACTTTGTAGAGTCGCTAGTATGCCATTGTATGTTTGGTTCAACGTAGGAATAAATTTTTATGGAGAGGTGGTGGTTAACATCTTAAAAATAGTTGTCGCTATTTGTGTTGAGAGTTGAAGTTTGATTATACGAATTTAAAAGTAGAAGCTAAATATTTGCTATTCTTATTGTGAAGCGGATATGATGTGATATTGGTGATACTTATACTTTCTATGAGACTTGTAAGGTCCACATTATGCAATTAATTCTTGCTGATTTTTTTTTTAATAGAAGTTTCTACTTCTAGTTTAATTTTCTTGTATTCATCTTATATGCTTCGACACTCTTATCTTCTCGGGAAAAAAAATATGCCACAATCAAATTGTGTATAGGCAGCAAGGATGCTAACTATAGCTTTACTGCTGAAGAATCAGCATATATAGTAAGTTGATATTAATGTCTGAACTACGTTTCTCTAAGTGGAACATCATAATCAAATCATATAGGGCTAGAGAGGAGGAGACCCTAAAAGTGTCTTCAAAGAAAAGAAACCATGTCACATACTATATGGAAGAAATTCTCTTGTGACTAAAACATTTGTGGTTGTGTTTTTGCCTCGCTTTTGACTCTCAAATTTGTTATCATAAGAATATAACTCCATTCATATCAATGTATTGTCTTCATCTTAAAAAAGTTGACAAATGCAAACCAAGTAATAATATTATCAATTTTGTTTTAACCAAAACATTGATGGTATAGAGACTTCCAACATAGCACAATTGTATGAACATTGAACATAACCAAACATGATGACATGGTGGAATGAGTGAGATATAACAATGAAAATGATTATCATTGTAAAATTCTTTAATCATTACCTTATTTGTAACTTTCAAGACCCAATAAAAATGGACACTCTGGAGAGAGTGTGTGAGTCGAGAAGGGCTAAACTGTAGTCATTCTATACAACCGTTGTGTTACATGCTAAACTTTATCATGAAAAGGACAATTGCCACATACCTTATTTTTATCCTAACATATGAATGAAAATAGAATATGATTTATACAAAAACTTTATATTTTTTATTTTGATCATATGTATTATTATTTTTGTAATTTGTGACTTTTATAATTATATAGTATTAAAGAGTAAGCAAAGCTTTTTTTTTTTAAGCATTTTACATGCATATAAATTTTAATATAAATATTTTGTTAACGTATTTTAACCGTATCGTATTCTTAATTTTTAAAATTTCGTGTATCCATATACCCGTATGGTATCGTACCTGCACTCGTACTATGTATTCAGGATTCATAGTTCAAGATTGATTTGCCTGTGCATGTCAATGAATACAATTGCATGTAAGAAGTGGAACTATTTCAAGCAAATAATGAAATCAAAAGGGTCAAAGTTAGCTGGCATTTTGTATCATTTTGTCCTCCACTTAGTGCACTCAGCATCAATTGGTCAACTTATGTCAAATATACAATTTTGCTTGCACAAGTTAAATACCAGGCTGTATTAATTTTGTGCCATTGATTTTCTTATATTTCTTTTGTCATGGATTCAATCATGTACTCACTTTAAATAATAGTTAGCTCGTTATAATTTGAATCATCAAAAGCATGCTGGGTCCAAAGAACCGTCCAGGAATATAAATATTAACATTGTGGAGATTATGGTACACTACTATACTTAGAGAAAGAATATCTAGATACTAGGATATGTTACGTGTAAGCAAAAATGGAAATGAGTTAGATGACGCAGCATGTTCAATAGTGATGATAATATTCCTTGGAAAGACATTATAAAACATTTTCGTAGTGATGATAAAGTTAAAATCAGAGACCAACAATAAATTATTCCAGATGAGGGTTTAGAATGTTTAAGCAAATGGTTCGATTCTGACTCGTGTTTCGACTTTCGACTTTTGAGATAATTTGATTGAGCATATGTTTGGATGTAATTTTGGAAAATCAAAAGTGATTTTAGAGGTTGTAAAATTGAATTAATCATGTTTGGAATATAAAATCAGTACCCAATCAATAGTTGTTTGGTTTGTTTTGGTTTAGGTTCCAACCGAGTATAAAATATTGATCCAATTTAGTTATTTTGATTTTTTTGGTACAAAATTTCATCATGTTTAGTGGTGACTAAACTTCATTAAAAAAATTTGAGACATATAAGATTGATTCTTCCCTTTCAAGTGAAGTTTTTTCTTATACAAAATTCAAAGATCGAACGCATTTAAATTTTTGAGCTCATTGAGTCACCAATGTGATTTTTCTACCCTATTGGTCATGTGAACACATATTATTAGAGAATATCATACATAATTTCATTCTTATCATTCTATATAGAAATGATATTATAGGGTAGATGACCGCTATGGATTCACATGAATTTACACCGTTTTCTTATTTGGTGAAATTCATGTGAATACCACACATTGAAAACATATATCGTATAAAGTGGAGATTCATATGAATGTCAAGAATGAGTGTTAAAGAAAATGTTAAAAAGAAAATGTTATTAACATTTCTCTTATAGGATAACTACATGATAAAATATAGGGGAGGCCCTGAGGGAGAGTGGGAGGGACGGCAACCCAGGCCACCATTTTTTTAGAGGCATCAATATTATTATTTTTGCTTAGTAGCTAGTATTATATAGAGACATATATTTTTTTAAAATTTTCTTTGATTAATTCTACTGAAAATATATTTTTAAAGAACTTTGATTATAAATAAATGTTTTGCAACAAAAATTGCAAGAACCTATATCCAAGGCATATTAAAATGTAGGTTCTTGCAATAATTAAAAGGCCAAAATTTTATTGTTTCGTACAGGGCACCAAAAATCTTAAAATCGGCTTTGATAAAATATCATCAGACGTATACGTAAACTAGTCAAAGTCGTATATATGTTCACATTTACCTCAGTGGTATCAAACTAGTCAAAGTGGCCCATATAAACCACTTCATTTTGCACTTGATGGAATTTTCAACATCATTCACTGCTAATTTTGAGTTTTATGCAGCTAAAGGATTGCTTCTGATTGCCCTATGCCTTGCTGCTGCCTCATTATCTGCTGAAAGAATGGTAGTCATTTACTTTTTATCTTAGTTATCCATGTTATAAAAATCGGATCGAGTATATTAGTTCAACCAATTGAACTGAGAATCCATCAATTTACCAATCAATTCGATTTAGATTATACTATATTGATCGGATAGAACTTGATTGAATCAAAGTTGAACCTTTTCAACCACAGATAATTCAACCAAGTTTTTTCTTTTATTTTTTATTTCTCTTATATTACTTTTTACTCCACCAAGTGCAAAACATATTTATATTGTTCACACATAGTTCAACCATAGGTATAGCATTTATTTATTATCTATTTCAACCATAAAGTACTTGCACCATAACATAAATATTTCACTTCTTCGATCTCATGTCGGATTTTTAAAACATTATTGTATCCTTTACCTTATGAATGAACAAATGAATTGAAGAACATAAATTATTTAACTCAGAGAATACTTGCTTTTTGTTGTATATTGTGTTTGCTATCCTTGATTAGCAAATAAAATAATAAGCAACATATTAATCATTTGGTGCACTAATGAATAAATTAATATCAGGATCCTTGTTCCTAGCCAATGTCAACCACAACTTTATATTGCATATTTATACGTAATCTCCTAATGATTTGTTATTGTCACTCAAATTCAAAGGAACCGTGGCTTTTTCTTTCTTTTTGTATTGGAAAATCAGAAGGTTCCAGATAAAGGGAAGGATAGTATGTGTTGGCAAAATCAACTAAATTATAGTACTAATTAGGTAAAAAAAGCAACACAAAGGGGAAGGGGGCAAATAATGTCGATATAAAAGATCTTTCATAAACGGAGAGTGATTTACCAAAAAAATAATTGAAACTAGGAGTGGAGGACATATATATATATATATATATATATATATATATATATATATATATATATATATATATATATATTATCCTCGCGAGTTTAGCTAATCAGTTGGTATGGACAATGCATAATATATGTAAGGTTTGGGTTCAAATCCTGGCCACTACAAACAAAAAAATAATAATTAAGAAACTGTTTATCCTCCGCACGCAATTGTTAAGATTAATCTCTCAAACGACTCAAAATAGATAAAGTACATCATCGAAAGATACATTTCTATGCATAGGACTACTCAAGTAAAAAGACAGGATGTTTTTCGACGAAATGCTATTGAACCAGTACGATATTGACTGACATGTTGTCAATCGGCCTCCCTTACTTGAAATTCTATAAGTCTCAATCTATGGAATATATTAATATTAATAATTATTCCCTGAGAAATCGAGACTACGTGCCACATTTCTTCCATTGATGTAACTATGCCTACTCCTCCTTCCTCTTAATTTAATCGACTCATCCTTCCGTTCATTCTTATTCTTACTTACCATATGCATTTTTTAATGAAAGATAACAAGGTAGGGTAGGTATTTAGGAGGTTTTTGTCAAAAAGAGCAAAAGAAACACACAATCAAAAGATATCTTCCGATAAATCTAGAGGGCCTCACAGCAACATGGATGGCCTAAAGAGCAATTTACATCTCATTGTTCACTAATGGAGACCTAATTGTTAGTATTTTGATGATTCGAATGAAGGAGCACAAGGACATCTTAAATCCCAATGTATATCACCGAGACAACCCTTGGAATAATGAAGTTGCATTTTTAGTGCTAAATTTGAACTCATTCGAATTCAAAACCTCTTATTAAACAGGAAGAAATCTAATTCTAAACCACTTCATTGGTCATGGTTTAGTTAATTAATTGCACTACATTTTTGTTTTGTTCGGGAAAAAAGCAGAGAGGTTTTGATACAAATTATGCTAACACGTTTTGTTATAGTTGAAGCCTTCCCTGGATGTATACTGAACTAGGAAAAACAAGTAGGTCCTTAGGTATTTACTTTCCTTGAATAATTTGATCAAGTTAAACGACTATAGATTTAATTTTGTTAGTAAAAACTAACATATTGTATTTATTTTGTACAATTGGAGTCAAATACTCAAAACAATCTCCTATAATGGAAAGAGACAAAAAAATCCTAAGTAAATTTATTTTTTTTGAAATTAACAAAATTAGCTAATGTCAAACTTTGTAAGAGTATCCACCACTTGATTAACTTTTTCGATAAATATGTAGTCGACGAATATTAGAGAACTGGTAATGCTTTGATCTGAGTTTAGAAATGATAAAAAAACATTTGAACAACTAACACCATCTTATATCATCCTAAATTTCTAATGGTCGAGAGACAGCAAAAAACATTGATGCTAAAAACTATGTTGTCTTGCTTAAAAATAGGCCTCATAACTCAGCATGAGATATAGTAAAACACCTAACGAGACTCATGTTTATTTGCTAGATTTTATTTTAATATTTGCAATAATTAGAAAAATTACATATAATAAACAATAATACGTTTATTTACTTTAAAAAAATAATAATATATTTATCATAAAATACAAAACTTAGGGGAAAAGATTCTTTAAAGTAAATGAGAAAATTAAAGGTTATTATTGTAACAAACTCGTGACTTGTTATGATGTACTTTTTTTTTTTGAGCAATTGTTACGATGTACATATTATATCTACTTTTAATTTATTAATAAACAGTTGATATTGTCAAATATACATTATAAAATGAGTTGTTCAGTTTTGAAGGGTCGTATATAAAACACTTAAATGTTAATTTTATCGTCTTATTTTATTTTATGTGTTCATCAAGAGAGCAATACATATGAAATAGTGGACACCAAATCAAAATCAAACTTTCTCCATAGATCCTACTCTAATATATGTACATCAATAGATAACATTGACACATAAAGTTGTGTCATATTAAAATTTCATGAATAAGACTTTTTTTCTTCAAAACATTTGAGGTGGAAAAAATAGTGGAAGCCATCTAAGTAACATCTTGATGAAAAAAAATGAAGACCTTATACGCATTTTGAATAGTATTCTAATTCTCTTCTATGTCTTAATGCTTGAGTGAGGTGTTAGTTTTTTTAGACAAGTACCAATTAGGATTGGGTTTACATGTTGTAATAAAACACAGTTTTCACACTGTAAACGATCTCAGCCACACATTTGCGATCAAACGGTTCAGATTAAAACAGTTATAAAATCACTAGAAACCATCTCAGCCACACATTACAATCGGACGGTCCTAAATTGTTACAGCGTCCTGCTGTAAAAGCAGGAAATCCAATTCCGTACCCATTATACCTTTCTCGGTTTGCAGGTTAAGTATTATTTCTACTTCTCTAATTATCTCATAAATTTTGATGTTAAAAAAAATTGACAATACATAATTTTAATTATAAAATAATTTTTTTATTTAAAAAAGTAAATTCCAAATTTAGCTTTGGATTATGTTCAACTATGGTGAAATAAAATTTTACTTGCTTCTCAGTCAAACTTTATATTATTAGAGTCTCTTCTCCTGAAAATCAGAGTGTTAACATAAAAATTTAAAAATTGTGGTTCTACTTAATAGATGGAGGGTGTTGATAGCACTTCTCCCTTTAACAAATTCTTCAACTCATTTCTTGAACTTTGGCCCAATTCTTACAAGAATGGTCAATAAATAGTACATATATTTCAGAAAAACGGTCATATCAGTCTTGTCGTATTGCGTTGCGTTCCGACCACTCAGCATTGTAAAAAATCTCAAATTCACCACCAACCACTAGTAACTAATAATCCCATGCACTCGCGTACACTCTTCCACACCATTACACCTCATCATCAAACCAATCATTCATCTACATCACTACTATCATACCATCAAACAATCCAAAACACACATCCACGTAGAACCCATAGCGCGCCATCACAGACGATAATTCCCAAAACCTTTTATTAAAACTCACTCTCCTAGGGTTTCGTGCATTCAATTCTTCATTTCCATTTTCACGTTCCTTCTGTGAGCTACCTTCCATTTTCCTCTGCAATTTCATCACTGTAAGTCAAATTCTCTCTCTCTTTTTCCGTTTTTTCTTTCAATTCTTCTTCTATGAAGCTCACATTTCTGTTGCTGAGATTTTCATCCGTTGAAAACGATGAAAATCGATGTCTCATTTTTCCAATACAGTGTTTGTTTTTGTTTTTGCGTTTTGTTTATGATTTTTGTTGTTTATAAGCTCATTTAGGTTATTGTTGTGTTTGATTAAGTGATTTTTGCTAATTTTGTTTGTGATTTTAGTAGAAAAATTGTTTGAGTTAGATTTTTCACTGTTGAAAATGATGAAAATCGATGTTGATTTTTCAAATTTAGTGTTTGTTTTTGTTCTTGAGATTTGTTAAAGGATTGCATGTATTACAGAATTCGTAGTCAGTGATTTTAGTTGTTTATAAGCTAAGTTAAGTTATTTTTGTGTTTGATTAAGTGATTTTTACAAACGTAGTTTTGTGATATTAGTAGAAAATTAGTAATTTTTAGTGAGAGAGTTAATCAAGAAATTAGGTTTCAGAGTGGAAGTTGAACTTCATAAACTTGAAATATAGTCTAAATAAATGTTGCATTGTGAAAACCAGACATTTTAAAATGCATGAATGGCTAGATTCTGCGTTTTTCATACTATTTGTGATATTAAATTTCATTTTAGGTCATGGTTTATGTTAGTTTGGGGATATGTGATTTTGAGTTGAATACCTATGTGTGAAAGTTTGACTAGTATTTTCTATCTGTTCTTTCCACTCTTAGCTCTGCATTTTTTGTGATGGGACTAAGGGTATTAGAAAATACTACTAACTGGCATTTGTAATCTTACGCAGCGCTTCAATGGACTACAGCTCTGAAGAAGAGTCAGAGATCAGTGAGTCTGAGATTGAAGAATACTCTGAGAAACCATATGAAGAGTTGAGGGCTGGTAAATACAAAGTGAAGAACAATAATGGGACTCTTAGGTGTCCGTATTGCTCGGGAAAGAAAAAGCAGGAATTCAAATATAAGGATCTGTTGCAACATGCATCTGGAGTAGGCAAAGGTTCAGCAAACAGAAGCACAAAACAAAAGGCAAACCACTTGGCTCTGGCAAAGTTTTTGAGGACTGACTTAGTGAATGAAGCAGACCAAGTACCTCGCCCGGCTTTGACCCTAGCTGTCGTCCAACCTGTCCAAGTTGAGAACTATGTTTGGCCGTGGACAGGCATACTTGTCAACATAAGCAAATCACATGATTCTGGATACTTGCAAAAGGAATTTGCCAAGTACAAACCGTTGGCTGTTCATACGTTCTTGATGGATGGTAACTCCGTGGCTGTTATAGACTTCAACAATGACTGGAATGGTTTTATGAATGCAAGTGAGCTTGAGAAATGGTTTGAGACTAATCGTCGTGGAAAAAAGGATTGGAATTCCATGGACTTGCAGGACAGTTCAGAGATTTACGGTTGGGTTGCACGTGAAGATGATTACAATTGTGGAGGGTCGATTGGGGACTACCTTCGCAACAAAGGAAGGCTGAGGACAATTTCTGATATTGTTCAAGAAGCATCTCAAAGCAGAAATAGCATTGTTGAAAACCTGGCCAATGAGATTGATATTACTAATGAAAATCTCAACAAAATGCAGTATAAGTATAACGAGAAGACTATGTCCTTAAGTAGGATGCTGGAAGAGAAAGACAAACTTCACAATGCTTTTGTTGAAGGTTTGTATAATTTCTGTTAGAATCTGATTTTGCCTTATTGTATATAGAATAGGAAAGAAAAAAAAAAGCTTGCATTGGTTTTAATGCCACAAAAATGTCTCATTTTTTTGTCAGAGTCAAGGAGCATGCAGCGTAAAGCTCGTGACGAGGTGCGAAGGATATTGGAAGAACAAGAAAAGTTAAGTAATGAATTGGATGAAAAAATGCGGAAGCTCGATACCTGGAGCAGAGACCTAAATAAGCGTGAGGTACTAACTGATCAAGAGAGGCAGAAACTGGAAGAGGACAAGAAGAAGGTAATGTATATTACACTTTTGGCAATCAGTATATGCCCATTTCAAATATTTTTTACTGCTAATCTTACACTCTTGTCTTCCATAGTCCTTGCAAAAAATTTGATCTGTCTTTCTCTGTGGTTTCCTACTAATGTCCTTGGTTGATCTTGATTTGAATAAAAAAAGTGCTTTAGTTTGATCCTATTGACTCTTTAAGTGAATCCCAACTTTTATTGGACTTCCACAACCCACTAATTGGTCCCAGAGTCTATATGCCAAAAACTTTTGATTATTGTGAGGAAATATCAATGTAATGTATATGGTTTTAGTTTTAAATATCTCATTTATGTTGAAATTTTGTTATAAAGATTTGTATTTTCGTATAGCATGCGATATATTAGTGCGTGGATTTTTTCATTTAAAAAAACAACTTTTAAAATCCATAAAAAAACCCAGATGTGCTTTCTGATATCCCACTTTCTAACCTTTACATGCTTGAGGAGCCTTAAGACTTTGAATCGTCAGTTTTCACATGTGCTTTCACAAAATTCTAATATTACTTCTTTGTCCTTCTAGAAAGACATAAGGAATCAATCACTCCAGTTGGCCTCAAAGGAGCAGAAGATAGCTGATGAGAATGTCTTCAGGCTTGTTGAAGAGCAAAAGGTTTGCACTCTATCTACTCTCTTGGTTATGAAAAGACAATACTACTGTAGTGTATGTTGTTTATCACTTATCAATGTTACCATCCATTGTGAATGTCTTTAACTGATGTGGATTTCCTAACTACCAGAGAGAAAAGGAGGAGGCCTTAAACAAGATCCTTCAATTGGAAAAGCAACTAGATGCCAAACAAAAACTAGAAATGGAAATTGAGGAATTAAAAGGGAAATTGCAAGTTATGAAACATCTTGGAGATCAGGATGATGCAGCTATTAAGAAAAAAATGGAAGAAATGAGTACTGAATTGGAAGACAAAATAGAAAGTTTGGAGGATATGGAGTCTATGAATTTAACCCTCATTGTCAAGGAGCGCCAAAGCAATGATGAACTACAGGAAGCTCGTAAAGAATTAATAGAAGTACGATCTCATTTACTTCCTCTCAATTATTTTTAATTCTATTTAAAAAGAAATGTTTCACACTTGTTGCATCCTTTGAACCTTTATCTTCTTGTATTCTTAAAGATAACCAACTAACAAGGTGCATAGATTTCTTCTTGCATGAAGATTATCTCCACCTCTCTTTAGGAA
>Ga0209282_1001297_pt1 | contig 13567 bp, 7 predicted proteins | sample Mtrugardesep15_FD_187529 | JGI IMG/M metagenome (GOLD analysis project Ga0209282, IMG submission 187529) | Root nodule microbial communities of legume samples collected from California, USA - M. trunc garden sep15 (SPAdes) (version 2) | ecosystem: Host-associated > Plants > Roots > Nodule...
TTTTTATGCCAAGGTGCATCCGAAGCAACATCATGAACTTGTATCTTTTGCCTCGTAAGCATTTGATACACACCACAGACCGTGTAGCCAACTGTAGTGTCCGGTCGCCAAAGCCAAGCATCTGTCTCAGAATCCTGCAAAGTAATGTTAGACAATAAGTTTCTAATCTTCACTACTAAATCCTCCTCCCAGACAACATGACCGCCGTCTCCACCTCCAAGCTTCTCCATCCTCACCCCAACCTAAGGCATCAGGGACGGAGCCTGAAAAAAATATTGAGGGTGACAGGAAGGAAAAAAAAGACAAGCAATATTCATATTTACTAAAGTAAAATTGAGAAGATAAAAATATAAGTTATAAAGTAAAATTGAGAAGATAAAAAATATAAGTTACAACTTATAAGCACAACAACCGCTTAGAGTAGCTTAACGAAAAATACTATAAACTAGTAAGGCTTTTTAGAAAAACTATAAACTAGTAAATACTCTACTGCTTGTGAGAAAAATATGTTACCAAACATTTTTTTTTTTTTTAAGGAAGCAAACATATTTATTTTGTTCATGCGAGCTTTAAAGCAATAAGTTATCTGTTACGAGCTAATAAATTAAGTTACCAAAGATGCTAATTGTTATGAGATTATTACACTACCATTGTATTATAGAGTTGTGTTATTTAACAGCCATATCAATGACAACTTATTGAACAACCATTGATTTACAAAGAAAATAAGATATTAGCACAAAAACCAAAACAATAAAGAAAGAAAGTAAAAATATAATATAAGTACAAGAGAGAGTTGTCACAAAAGTTGTTAAAAAATAGTTATACAAATATTATTTCTCTATATTATAATATTAAGCTATTATGAAATGATATTCTTACACTACATTTATTATGCTTTTAAATATTATTTTATTTTAAAAAGGGGCCTTCAGATGATTACTTTTCATTTTTTGTTTTGATATTGCTTTTCAGACTACTACACAAGGGTGGCGAGTGCTATTATTATATGGAGGGGTAATTAGTTTGCTATGGTTGTGGGGTGGCGACTGCCCCTTTTACAATACACGTAGCTCCGTCCTTGTAAGACATGCATCTCGCCTACCATCAGTTTCTGGTGAACCGATAAATCAAATAACTTTTTAAATCTCTCCATCAACGACACCATCTCCACCCAATGATCCGATCAAAAATAAGTGTAAAAAATTATTTTTTCAATACATGACTTATGTTTTAAATCTTTTAGATTCTTAACTTATGCCCTTAAGGCATGACACAAGTTAGCATGACTCATACATCTTTACGGTAAATATGGACATGTTGTGTAGAGATAGTTTTTATCGTAACTATAGTGAAATTTGTGTGCAGCAAAAGTCACATCTATGGTACAGGTTTTTAAAAATAGTTGTATCGTAAAATTCATCTTAATAGTTTTTATTCGTCGTAAGTCATCTCAACCATAGTTATTTTACAACATTGATTAAAAAAAATGTATTGTAAAAGACATATTTACAGTAAACATGAGTATATTTAAAAATAAATAAATTTAGTTATTGAATGAGGTGAACTTTATATTACTTGGGTGTCACTGTCCTAAGAACCAAAGAAATATCACCAAAAAAGATTGAATGAGGTGCTTTTAGAATAAATCTTAATTGGACGGGTATAATCTAAATTCTAGGCGTATGATTAATAATTTTCTTAGAAACGTATTTGTTCTCTAGCAGCTGGATTCCCAACACAAAAACATTTGTAGCCCTGGCCATCTATTAATGACCAAAAGACATTGCTTTTTCCACCCCATTATTTTCTTCTGCGCCCTATTCGAATTCTGAAATCTGAAATGTTTTTAACGTGTTTTTGAGGTTTTTATGGGATGTTTATGCCGCATAAGGCGCATGAGAAATTAAACGGGTGAGAAAAGAAGGAGTCATGACCAAATTGATGAAGAGAGAAACCCAAAATATTAACAAAAGAGTAAGAAATAAGTCTCTTCAACTCTTCATGTGATGAGAGATTTCCCTTGCTCTAGCAGTACAGTTTGTTGTCTGCGTGTCTTCTATTCATGTGTAAGTAATCCTTAATGTATAGATTTAAAAAATTGGTATTAATACAAACTTTAATTGATCAGATTATTGGGCTGTTGGGTGCCATTGGAAGTGGAGGAGTTTGGAAAATCATGATGATAGCTATTGCAGGCCGAGACAACATATGAGTGAAATTTCAAGAGGAGGATTAAAATGATCGTTTTGGGTTACACATTATTAAAAAACTAATAAACCTAAAAACGACGTCGTTGCACACTCCTAATCGTTAAGTCGTTTACGTTCGTTAGGACATTCGATTTCTTACCCAATCCGTGACAGCCACCTCTTTCTCAACATCCCCGTCACCACTACAATGGGCGTCGATAAACCACCACCCAAACCAACCACCACACCGCCACCGTTCCTCCACCGCATCACTTCTCTCGACGCTACAATCTCCCACTCCATCCACACCTTCACCTCCCCCCACGCCCCAAAACAGTTCCTCCGCTTCCTCGAACATCTAGCCGATTTCCGCTTATTCTTCCCCGTCACTCTCTCACTCTTCTTCGCCACACCCACTCTCTCTCCTCTCCGTCCTCACCTCTTCCTCCCTCTCCTCATCTGCTCCATTCTCGACCTCATTTTCATCGGTTTCACCAAATTCCTCGTTCGTAGATCTCGTCCTTTGTATTCCATTCACGGTGATTACAACGCTGTTGTTCCCGTTGATAAATTCTCATTCCCAAGTGGTCACTCCTCCAGAGTTTGTTTCATTGCTTCCATCATTTTACTCTCCCGTGATCGGATTATTGACGCAGTCAACGATCCTAGTAATCCGCGGATTGCGGTGTTTGTTGAGAGGTGGATTGGAGGAGATGAAGTGATGGCGGTTAATTTGTTGGTTGTTTTGGTTTGGTGTTGGGCTTTGACGACGGTTGTTTCGAGGGTTGTTCTTGGGAGGCATTATGTTCTTGATGTTATCGTCGGAGCTTGCTTTGGTGTTCTGGAAGCTTTGATTACATTGCGCTTTCTCAATTTCAGTGCTTTGATTTGAGGTAAGAACATTGAATTTGGAATTGTTCGAGTTGGATTGTTATCTTGAGAGAATGAAAGTGATTGAATGTAACTATACATGTATCAGTGTCCTCTCGGACACCAGACACACCTTCAATTCGAATTGCCTAGGACTAATGCTAAAACATACAAGAGTTAGGCAATTCCAATTTATTGTAATAAAGAAGTTATTTTGTTGATAGATTATTATGAGGTGACTGTTCTGGTTGATAATTTTTATATGATATTTTATTGATGTAAAGTAGATAATAATGTTGAATTATGTGCTTATGCATGATGATGTCTGTAATCAAATTAAATTATAGAGAGAATTTAGTCTTCAAATGTGTGTCATTGAAAGAATTTTCAAGTTGAGGACATACGCACAGAGAGAGATCAACTTCAACAGGAGTAGTATATAAAACATTAAACCCATAAAAATTGTGTCCTCTATCAAGGTTTCAGAGGTCTCTTCAATGACATCCCACCCGTAATTGTGACTGCACCCTACACCACGTTCCGAGGTATTGTCCACTTTGGATCGTTGTTTGAGCCCTCACACGGTTTTGTCCTTTGTAAAAGGCGCCTCGTTGGTTTGAGGAGTGTGGGTGTTGTATATAAACTACCCTTGATCTCGATTCCCAACTTTAAGGTGTACTGGAACAGACGTATTTGTCCATAATTTGCTTCAATGTCAAGGTTAGAACCAATAGTAAAACCTATAGCGGCAGATGCAGAGCAGGTTGCAACATGAAGATGATATTGAAATGTTAGAATTAAAACTTAGCAACCTAGGAAGTCTGTTTCATGCTTACAATTGATTTTTTATTTATTTTTTTACTAGTGCTTACACTTGATTGATATTAAATTAGTTTCTATTTGTAGGACCAACCCAATAATTTTCAATAGTAAGTAAGGGCTAAAACAAGTTTTAATACATGTGGCCTTTTTTGTCTGCATATGAGGTCATTTTGCTTATAAAATCTAATGGAAAATAGCTTTTTGTTGGTAGGCCTGAAGTTAGGGCTTTAGCAGCCTTACCCTTGGGCCGGCCCTTTCTATCTGTTCTTGTTTTTGTACTAAAGAAGTTATCTTTTTCTTGGCAAAAATATCAAAGTCCACTTTTTTGTTTAGTTATCGAGAGCCGACTGTTCTAGCTGATAAACTTTTCAAGATATTTTTTTGAGGTAAAATAGTTAATAACGTTGAATTCATGTGCTTATGTGTGATGTTTGTTACCAAATTATGGAGAGAAATCAGTCTTCAACCGTTTCTTTTAAAGAATTTGCAAGCTGAGGATTCACACACACCTAGAGAGAATGAGAGATCAACACAACCTTCAATAGGAGAAGTATATAAAGAGTAAAATCTATAGTGGCAGATGCAGGGCAGGCTGCAACAAAAAGATGAAATTGAAATGTTAGAAGCTAAACTTAGCTACCTAGGATGAAATTGGTCTGTTAGTTTCATGCTTAGACTTTGGTCTGATTGCTATTAAATTGATTTATATCTGTCCTTGTTAATTTATGTGAAAGTACTGGTGTAATATATAGTATTCTTGCCAACCTTGTGTAATATGTAGTATTTTCTTGTAAACCTTGTGTGCATGTGATAAAAGATTAATTCATGATAAGTACAAAAAAGGCCTTTCCTCTTTTTTGGAAACAGTTAATAGTTATTGTGAAATACAGTTACTGATCAACCATTTCATGAAGGTTTCACTCCTTGTTTTGAAAGTGTCTTTTTTTTTACCATTCCTTGCTATAATAATTCAGTTTCGTCTTCAACTGTCATTTGTTCTTAAATTTCACCTTTTATGATCTAGATTCTTGACTGTTCTCATTTTTATATTCAATCCACTTTAACTTGTTTTCAGACTCTTCATCAATGGGATGACTTAGCCAGAGAAAATTAGAAATAAAACAAATGATAGGGAAAAGGACTACATCATTGTCCATGTCAAGTGTAATGTGGCCCTTGCTTCAATTATGTTGTTGCTTAGATGAGGGATAGAGTTTATCAAGACAGAGTGTTAAACACTAAGTGGGAGAGAGAATCCAAATGAAGCATTATAATGCACGGCATTGCACGCTAAGCGTTCAACTGTCAAAGAAGAGTGGGGGAAAAATGATGAGAAAGTTTTTAAGAAATTTATTTTTGAATTGGTGAGCGGTATTCTTCGTGGCAGCCTTTTGGTCGTGCATATGTGGTTTTGGGCGGATGGCATTGGTTAGGAAGGTTCCTATTTGTTAAAGCATGAAACTGTGCATTAGGTTCTTGGTCAAGCTTGTCGACTGGATTCTTGTACTGCATGTTTTCCTTTTCTTTATCTTTTGTTCAGATTGGTCTCTTAGAACAGTTGCCTATGAAATAGGTTTAAGATTCACAACTATAAAGATTGCCTTTTCCTTTTCCTCCTTCCCCTTTTCTTCATCAAAGTTTTGTCTGTACTTGCAACTATTTGCTATCTCTCCTCTCTCTTGTGAGTCATAAATTGTAAGCACTAACCTTTAGATGATTGAATGTAAATTAATGCACTTGATTTGGAGAATTACTTTGGTTAAAAACAGATTTAAAGTGAAGTGATTTATGTTTGGATTTCAACCACAGATTTCATTTCAATCTCGAGTCATGTTTAAAATTTGAAGTTTTAAACTTTTTCTAAAAGCACTAAATTAAATTTTGTACCTTAAAAATTATGGTTTGGTGCTCTGCAAAAAACCAACCCCAAACATGTTATAATTTTAAGTGGAAGCATTTAACTCAGTGTAACGTGTTTGGCTGATTATCCATTAGATAGATGATATTAATGATGCAGAATCTGATGGTTGTTGCTTCTTTTCTACTCATCTCTTAGGTTCTCATGGAGCACATTGAACTTATGCTATCTGAGGAAATCAAATCTTTTTAATTGGAATCCAATGGATAATGAAGTCATGAATGTTTTACGACATTGGCGTTCCGATTCTCACAGATAATTTTGAACTTCTATATGACTAACATCCAGCAAATACTACATGGTCTCAATTCTTTCCTCATTCATTAGTTAAAATTACTTTCTGGTATCATTGCTGTTGGTTATTTATTCCTTGGGAATTTGACTATTTACTTCTCTATACTCTCCCCTACATGATTGTAAAGAATAAATTTTGACATGTGATATATCATCTATGGTAAAGAAGTTTTGTTTTTCATTTATTTGTAACTTTTTGTCTTAAGTTCCATTCAGACTAAAGGATGTGTGGTATGCATTGATTTCCTTATCTGGTGCCCAAATTTTCTGCAGCTGTCAGAGGTTTCTATTTTTTATTTTTTTTGCAGAGGTGCTGACACCAAGACAGTTTGTTATGTATATTCTTAGGAATCTGGAGCTGGTTTATAAATTATGTGATTCTGGGTTTAGATTTTGTCTGGTCTATCTCCAATTTTTATTTCACCAGTTCAGGTGGATAAGATTAAGCATTTGTTTTTGAAGTTTGGGTTAATAATTAGCATCCTGCAATCTATTAATTTTTATCAATGAAGGGCTGGCTTCAAGGGACCACGTTTTTTATTTAATTTGTTTGATTAGTCTGCCGTCGACCCTAAGCTGAAACATAGACCATCAACATTTGAAGGATAGAAAGTTGTTAGGTAAGTTGCTTCTTTTGCATGTGCCTCCTACTGTGAGTGATGCTTTTATCATATAAGTTGATTTTTGATTTGATGGAATGATTGATCGCTCTTTTGCTTTCCTTTCAATTTTGGAAAAAGATTCATAAACTTGCCACATTAGCGGCAGACGGTGGTTGTTATCTTGTGCTGGCAGCATTATTACCATAGTTAGGATATGGATTTTTGCATGTGGAACACACCAAAGGACGAGTGAAACTAGTCATTTTCTGTTTTATTGACTTGACATGTGGGGCTGATAACCATTAACTCCCAAAAGAATTTTAAGAGCATATCAAGTTGGAGGAGGCATTCACCCTCTTTCATATTAGCCCACAGAACATTGACAAATTTCCTTCTATTCATGTCTGTTTCTTATTGCTTTGCTGAGAAATAATTGCATCTACATTAAATTTTTGATGTTTATTACCGTGGATTTTAAGGAAAATCATTGTCTTGGACACTGCTTAAACAGGTCAGTGTTGGAATCCACTATAACTTGAGGGTCCTACGACGTACTAGAAGCACTGCATGCTTTGTATTTTGCTTAATGAATACTAAGTTAATGCTCAAGATTTAAAGTGGTTGGAAATTTGCATTTTGTGGGACACCTGCTTTCTGGCTTTCCATATTTCTCCTGCATTATTGTTCCCTTAGTAATGAGAAACTACCTCTCTGCAATATAATAATAATAATAACTTTTAGAACGTTTTCTTGTAAGAGCAATGATCATACATACTCCTTGATCTGGATATTGTTAAATACAGCCATTTGAATGATTATTTTTAGGGGTAGAATGAATGAATGCATTATCATTGTAGTACTATTTACTTGCATTTACCCTTCCCATTTTCTTCGAAGTTTTTACGGAATACTTATTTTTTTTCTCATCATTCAGATTTTGAATGCTGTTGTTTTTAGTTTTTATTTTTACCGAGTTTTTGAACCCATGTGCTATCCTAGTTAGTCAAACAATACGAATTGAATTTTATGATTGTGGAGAACAGAGGTAGTACTGTCTAATGTGTACATCTGTGTCAGCATAAAGGTTCTTCGATACAAGACAGTGCATGAAAGTGGCAACCCTGAAACACCAGTTCTTAGGAAATGGGTTTGTTATAACAGGTGAAGCTCCGTATATTAACCAAATATAGAGTGTGTGGTACTACCTTTGGTTCAATCAATTCAATACTCATCATAATAATTTGGTGGCTGTCAAGTTCATTCATAGTTTCGTACAGCACCTATTTGGGTCTTTGTGTTAGTTTTAGAATGAATGGTATCTATTAATCCAACAAGGATAAGGAGTGAAACCAACTATTGAACTGTGTATTGTGATTGGTGTCATACAAAGTCATGCAACCATCATGTGAAGCTTTTCCCTGTTTTGTACGATTTTATTTTGGGAGATTGTGGGATTTTGGCTATGGAAACATTAAGCAGATTTTTTGGACTCGTGCTACCCATGAGATGACCTCCATTTTGGAGATCTTGGGTACCTCATTTGAAAAAGCTAATAAAGGATAGGACCACTCAACCAAATTGATATTGGATGCAGAAACTGCTGGTCTTTACTTGTCTTTCTAACTTTGCCATGCATCCAAATTTATCACGATGCTATACAAACTGAGGAAACTAGGCAGAAGGATTCAGGTGAGAGATTACTGACACCATGTGGAAATCAAAACGGTAGAGAGTTTCAATAGATGAATACAGTATAGGCATCATTTGAAACCTGTCTCCCCTTGCCCCACTATTATCATATCTGATCTAGAGCCCTGATTGGCTCCTTTTTCTTTTCTAACTTTTCCTTTTAATGACTCTTTCAGATTTAAAAATTTGGGAAATTTATTCCATGTGTCGCACATTTACACATTTGACAATCTTAACCGTTGATATAGATTGGACAACTTATGACAATCTTAATCGTTGATATAGATCGGGTAACTTATATAAGGAAATATATATTTACTGAACATATAATGTGGACAGTTTGATCCTAATTTAACTGTCTTTTATGTGTTGACTGCGTGAATGTAGATTCTCCAAGTTGATGGAAATTTAGGTCATAAAATTTGTGGCTACATAAGTTTCTCCAAAATATTCAAAAGGATCTTTCTTTTTTTATGCAATAATGTACCCAGCTGATGCAGAAGATGCCATTGCTTGCTTCCATCAATAATTTAATTATGTCATGACATAAATTACATTTGAGAAAAACTTTTGCCAAGGACCAAGAAGAGACACAAAACTACAGAAGTAACTTGTGACTCGTGTCTATGTCCAACTATTCTTGGCTTAATTTGTTTGGTATGATATATATGGAAAGGAAACGAAATGATTTCTTAGCTGATTTCTTAGAAAGAAAGTTAAAGAAATGAAGAGAGATCATCGTGAGAAATTATCAATCGATGAATAATAATAACAAATATACTTTTGACACACAACACTTTTTTATTGGTTAAAAGTCATATGAAGTTCACTGATATGTGTGTCTCATAAATTTTAATAATTAATAAGTATTTTTGGATACTTCTTTTAACTAATAGTATATATGAGTATAAAGTTGCATGACATGATTTATTTAAGAGTTATGCTAACGAGTAGCCCCAATATATTAGTTAAAAATCATCAATTTAAAAATTACTTCATAAAAAAGTCAAACATTTTAAATTCCAACACATTAGATACCTATATTTTTATAACTTAGCACTTAAAATTCTTAAACAGTGTCGAAGGACAATCGTTCACATTTCTTTTAGCTTAATTTTCACTTATATTTGGAGGGGATCACTTTACCTGTGTTATTCCTCTCTTTGACTGTTATATTATACACTATGTAGTATGTACTATCTAACAATCTTGCTTACTTGGAAAGTTATCAAACTAATCAACTTTTCAAAAAGGGGAAAAGGATGGCCCAACGATCACTGCAAGAATTTGTCCCTAGGTAGCTAGCTAAATTGTGGGCAAGGCTATTTGACTCTATGCACAGAACGGCCATTATAGAAGGCCACATGCAAAATGTACCACCGACCCATCCTTCTATGATATGATACAAATACCTAATAAGCTAACACAATTTCAATCATAAATTCCTCCATCATGCACTAATGCAATTCAACCATTTCTTTGTGCCTAATTTTCATGCAGCCCACATGATCAATTATACTCTTGTTTCAACATTGGTCAATGAAATCACCATACGTCTCCTTAATTTCTTTCTATTCACACTACAATTAAGTCGAATCAAATTGTGAACCAAAGAAAAAAATGTGGCTTTGAGTTTGACATGGGTTGGCCCCATATGTTACTGACAATATTGTAAAAAGAAAAAATGAAATCAATACAAAGGATATGTATATGTATGGGTAAATATTGGATTCGGTAGCAATGCATAATATATATTATAAACATTGGGTTGCTGTATCATTTGCAATTGAATGAAAATATACATTATAATTAAGATCCGTTTTCATGGAAAGAATATTAGGAGTATGGGCATGGCACATGCAATACTGAAAAATATGTACAAGTTTAATGAAATGATAACATAAATTTTGAAATGATAGTGGGGGAAACAATGAAATATTGCTCCATCCATAGAAGACATGAAGAGCTGTGAGAGGGGCCATTGGGTTGTTAAATACTTGTTATTGTGGTTCAATGAGTTGTTTCCCAACTGCAAGAGTAATTGGTGACACTCATGATCTCTGAATCTCCCTCCCATGGAGGGGAACGTTGTTTATAAATTATAATTGTGATATAGTACGTACTTTGTAAACATGGATTTGATAGGTTGGTTGTTGGTTTCTTACCCTTACCCTGCTTTTTACATTCTATTATTAGTTTTCTTTAGTAAGCGAAAATAGCCCACTTAAATTGACATCGAAGAGAATCGAACCTGTCATCTTAAGGACGAACATACTCTCATGTCCCAAGTCAATACCACCATACCAACCCAAGTGAGTTTACTTTCTATTATTCGTTAAGTTGGTGCTAGAAAAAAAAAACATTTATGTAAACGTAGAGAATGTTAAGTGTAACTCATAGTTACTAGGTAGGTAGGATAGATCGATTTTGCATACATCATATGTGATTCGATTTTGGTGTTTAATGTTTAATGAAAAATTTGATTTTGATATTCAAACTTGTTTGCAGGAAAAGATTCAATTTTGAACAAAAGAGAGAATTAGAGATTTGATATTTTTAAGGATGTGGGGATTTCTAACTCCATCGTTCACTTTAGTCTCTCTCTTTTACTTTAATCTCCGAACACATCATGCACTTTGCCAGCACAAAACATTTGTCCACTCATATGTTAGCAAAAGTCTTTTAAGTAGGGCTAGAGATTAAATTGATAACATAGACACATATCAGGAACTATTTATATTTAATCTTGAGTCAAAGACTTTTGTAACAGTGAGGTGTCAAGTAGGGATCAATTGACCCTTTACCCTTCTAAATATTGTAAGTATGCATCTATATATTCCATAGGCTAGCTGATGTGTTTGGGGTCCATTCTACACGCACCAAAAAATATAATGTGTCCCACTTTATCGACATTTGAAAATCTTTTCAAATTGTTTTCTAATGTTTGTAACTCTCCCTGGAATTAATTAATTAATCAAGAGCTTCCCATCGAATGAATAAGAAGATACTGATTTAGTGTTTTCTAGTTTGCTACAAATTTCTGATTAATTGATTAATTTACTGTCTCGTGCAAATCTGCTTCACCTCGCCAATATCAGCATTTTGAAGCTATAGCTAGAGAGGAAGAATAAGGGAAAATAACATAGATTTAAATTACATGAATGTTAACATTTAGTATTTCAGAGGGGTACAATGACACAACTTACGAATCTCCTCCTTCCGACAAAATTAATCTTAATTTATCAAATATTTTTAAGATTCTCTGTATCATAGTTTAGACAAATTAAGATCCCCTATTAAATCGAAATTAAATCGTATAGATTTTAAACATATTTTTTACTTTTTAAAAATAGAAAATAAAATTCGAGTTTAAAATCTGCATCATTCAATCTCAATTCAACAACTATCAATACGACTCATTTCATGTTCATTCCAAAAATCTAACAAGAATCAAAATTAAGTCTACATGTTTTTATCAAGTTATATTGAGTGTCCAGCTCAAGTATTGAAACTACTCCTTAATGGCTCTACAGTGGACCATCCAAATTTGTCCCTACTAATTCTTTTTTCTAATTTGTTTTTGCTTTCTTCTATACATATGTGTTGGATCGATGCTTCACCTATGACTAGCATCATTAGCACACCCAATATATCAAATGCATAAAGTTACCCGTAATTATGTACAAAATAATAATAAAATCTGAGGATTACGCCATCCCATATAGCTTGGAAATGATGCTCCACATACTGCTGCTTCCTAATACACATACAAATGTTTATTCGAATTTCATAGATTTGGCAAACAGCTAACAAATAAGACACCCGTCCCAAAACTATATAGATAAATGACATCTTAATGTCTTATTCAATCCAATTAAGGAACAGTATAAGTATAGATAAAATTTTATCATAAGATTCCCATATGTACTATAATAATTTAAATATAACAAATGTTTTATTTAATCGCACCCAAGTCTTCCACATACAACTGCTGAACTTTTAAACTTACTATTTTTTTAAGTATAAAGCGAATCTTAAATAGAGACCTTTTAAGTTTGTTGACAGAGAAATATAAAAATTAAAAACACTAAATGTGTAATTTTATTTGAGGTATATCGGACAATAAATATGGATATGGTTTTCAGTTAGAGTTCGAACATTGATTTGTCTGGTTGCAAGAGTCTAACTCCTTCCATCACACTCAACTCCATTAGTGCAAGAACTTTTTTAAACAAAAATTTAGTTTAGTTAATAATATATGTTTAAAAATAATATTATAATAGACATTATTTATCAAGTGTTAAAACTTGAAATAGCAAAGTTATATTGAATTCTAACACAAATATAAATTACTTTTTTACTTTTGCATATTTTGGTTTTACACAACCTGTCTTGATATATTTCCAACAACTAACATCATATTCATAAAGATTTGTAGAAAACAAAGTATTTAAGATATATATGACCAATAAAATATGTACATTTAAAGGTCAAATTTACAACCGAACTTCAAGTATACAATTCTTCATTTAACTACTAACCGAGTTAAACGCAAAAATATTCAAAGAATTTGACTTGCAAAAAAATATGTAGGGCCTAATATGAGGTCTGGAAAACATGGAGGCCTAAAACCCTCGCTTTCAAAATTGTTGTTTACACTTCAAACAAGGTTGAAACACACCATAAAAAGACGTAAATGCACATCGACAATTAACTGCCGTCGGTTAAAATTCATCGACAGTTAACTGCTGATAAGGTTATATTGGTAAATTACTTGCGTTTCTTAGCATTGAGTGATGTTTGAACAACATTCTTCCCTTGCTTTAGTGGCAGCCCCCTTGGCCCGGCCCAGTATCTATATTTAACAAAAGTTGTATTTAACTAAGTGATTGAATTTAAGTGGTTAATTAACTTCGGTTAAGAAAAAAAATTCTTTGACAGAACAAAATTCAAATCCTAACTAACATAATGTTTAGTCAGACTTTACTTATCTATCGATCTAACTCTAATTAATATGCTCTCATTCCACGGGAAAGCATATGGTTGAGATAAAAAAAAACTAAATTTAAATTTGTTGAAAATTAATTCAAATTTTTAAATATGCGAGTAAGTGGAAATCCAAGAGATACGTGAATATATATATATATATATATATATATATATATATATATATATACTCT
>Ga0209282_1001299_pt1 | contig 13561 bp, 14 predicted proteins | sample Mtrugardesep15_FD_187529 | JGI IMG/M metagenome (GOLD analysis project Ga0209282, IMG submission 187529) | Root nodule microbial communities of legume samples collected from California, USA - M. trunc garden sep15 (SPAdes) (version 2) | ecosystem: Host-associated > Plants > Roots > Nodule...
GATATATATAGTACGTTTGAGTTTGGTTTATGTTCATTTATTGATATTACTGTCTTATTGAAGCTAGGTGGTGGCTATGGCAGAATCAGATGATGAATCAGGTGGTCAAGCTTCAGGAAGCAGAGAATTACTGCAAGAAAGGCTTCTTCCCATAGCAAACGTGGGTAGGATCATGAAGAAAGCGTTACCGGCGAGAGCAAAGATATCGAAAGAAGCTAAAGAAACGATGCAAGAGTGTGTATCAGAGTTCATAAGCTTCATAACTGGTGAAGCATCTGAAAAGTGTCAGAAAGAGAAGAGGAAGACAATAAACGGCGATGATCTTGTGTGGGCCATGACTACACTTGGCTTTGAAGAATATGCAGAACCTCTTAAGGGTTACCTTCACAAGTATAGGGAAATTGAAGGAGACAAGAATTTTTCTATGAATATGATTGGTAGTAGTAAGGAGCAACAAGGTAGTATTGATCGATTCTTCCAAGGTTGATTATATTTGCAACATCTAATAGCAGGTTTATTTGTGCCTCTTTTTGAGGCTTTTAAAGTTTGATTGCAGAACTATACACTAGTTTGTTATCGTTTTTTTTTTAGGGAACTAGTTTGTTATTGTTGTTTGTATTTTTGTTGTTGAGATTGAAATATACACATTAAGTATAGTGATGATTTGTATTTTTGTTTTGAGATTGAGAATATACATACATGATACAGATTAATTTTGGTGATGATTTGGTATACATATGGCGATTTATTTATTTATTTTGCAGGAAATAAGATTAGTAAACACGGACACTTTTTGGATTAAACGTGTCTCGGTGTCAGACACGTGTTGTGTCTGACATCGACACATATGATTATATTGAATTATATGGTTCTTTTTAAATTATTAGTAGTGTCGACGTGTCAATGTTCGTGTCGTGTTCGGTGTTCGTGTTTGTAACCGTGCTTCACAAATAAAAAGTAAGTTTGGTAAAATCACTAATTTTGTTTGTAACATTTAAATTGTAGTTTCTCTCAAAATCGTGGTGAATCACCATGATTCAACTCAACCTACACTTTCACATGAAAGGACCTAAATAATTGAGTGGCTACATTTCCTTAATTGGTAACTAGTTCATGTCCATAAAAGAATCCAAATAATACAGTGACTACATTTCCTAATATAATATATAAATGGATAAGAGACCGCATTTCCTTAATTGGTAACTAGTTCGAATGATTATGTTAATGATACTATATAATACTAGATTAATTCATTTTCTTAATAATAATATTTCAAGTATTAATGTACAATAATTAGAAACAAAGGCCTTGCTTAAATGAAGGGATGCATATAATAATAGTGTAGGATAAAACATTGTGAGACAAAATTACAGGTGTAAAGAAGAGACAGGATGATAGGTTCGTGTTTTCTGGAGTTTAGTATATGCTACCAAACTGTTTTATTGCTTCCACGTATGATCATGTCCTTTATCTTTATATGTGACATGACAGCGATGTTATTATAGATTTATAGTTACAATTCAATTGGTTTTAATTTCAAACCTGAATAGTTAGAAGACTCGAAGAAAACATTAGCTTTTGAGATTATTCACACAGTGAATAAAATAGTACTGAGTTACTAAGTTTGTAAAAATGACTGATACGAAGCAAGCAATGTATACAAAAAGAATAATAAATAAACCTTTACAAAATTGAATCTTTACACAGATGGAATTGCAACATATAAGGTGCATTGACCATACTTTTATTATGGATTGATGTTGCATTCTCGTAAATACACAGAATCATAATGAACATACTTCGTCCAATAACCTTGAAACTTCGGAATACTTATCTCGAGCCATGGTTTCATGTTTCCATTATAGTGTATTACAGCAGCCCTTTCGATATCTTTTTCGTTGACATCAGGGTTGTAGCCGAGACCCAAGACGTGCCAGGATCGGTTCAACGGGAAAGTGTGGTTCCAAAATGTCATAAGACCAGGTGGAAGTGTTCCTAATTTCCATAATTGTCTATCATGATTCTGTAGTCAGATTAATTAGAGTGGAAAAATCGTTAAGAGCAAAGACATCGATGAAAATTGGAAAGAAACAAGACAAGTTAACAGCAGATGCATTTAACTCGATTTTGTGAAATTTTGGAAAAGTAAATTAAAGTGTGTTTACCAGCTTCTGCCATTTGTGGTACACCTTTGTGATGTTTTGCTTCGTCCATTCGACTAAATCAAAAACATTCATACCGTATGCCCACCAACAAGCATGAGGGTCAAAATTCTTTGCAATAAGAGGATTTGAGAAGTTGAGGTAGCCATCAAAACGATGGAAACTTCCTGCACAAGTTTCAACGGCACCATTTATGTTTCCCTCCAAATTAATCGACCAAAGATCAGTAAGGTCCTTCTGCACAACTACATCATCATCCAAAAACACTACTTTCTTGAGCTTTGGAAATATCTCAGGCAAGTAGAAGCGGAGGTGCTTCATCATAGATAAATACTTAGGATTTCAAAACTTGAGGTTTGAATCATAAGTAGCACGATGAGCCTTGAAGTAATAGTCAATCATGGAAGGAGAACCTAACTGCTGAAGAACTGGACAGTAACTTGAATTCAACCAAGTAAAATCGTCAATGTTCTGAACTTGAACAGACGCCTTTCTAGGTGGGTTCGCAAAAAACCACATCCTCATTGCCGCATAATTGAGCTTATCAGTAACAATGTGGAAAACATGTTTTGAGGCATCCTGCAAATTTTTTAATTTATCAAAATTACATTATTAGTGATGCTGATCAGTATAAAAAGTTCCACCATTATATCGTAATGACCGAGATAATAGTAATTTAACAGCAAAGATATACCAAATTTTATTTGGTGTTTCAGAACCTTGGCTAATAAAAACAACTCAAGAAATTTCTCTGTGAAAAGAACTATACCTTAGCATGGGCAACAGTCGAATTCACAACAACGGCTGTTGCCAATATGTTATCTGAGAATATTGCGTAATGGTATAGTCCAGGGTCTTCAAACTTATCTTGATTTGGGAATTGTTGCCGAGAAAAGTTCAAGTTATAATATTCTGTTGTAAGGTGCAATGGAAGACAATGGAGACCTTTGGGCAGTGTTTTTGCTGTCAACTGTGTTAAGGCCCAGGCTTTTTCCTAGTGCACACGAAGCTGATACTCTGATAAGTGGAGCCTAGCTCTAAGCTTCTTCACAGTTGTTGCACAATCATCTCGAATTTGCCTTGCTTTCATCAATGATTGCTCCATTGCCTTCATTCTCTCATTTGCACTACATTAGTAGAATTACAAATATAATTTGAACTGAATAAAATATAGATCAGTGCAGAGCTGAACTATTCAACATATTTATATGCTACTACCGAATAAAGTTAAAAATGAAATAACTAACTTAACAGGTATAACAAAAACATTCTTAAAGGCTTACTTACTTCCTTGGCAAGTCAGGATCTTTGCTTGCATCTCCAAGCGTTCGTGAAACTTCCTTCACCCGTAACTGAAGCTCCCGAGTGAGATGGGGAAGGTTCCTTACTGCCTGAAGGGAAAGATAAACTTTAGCTTGGATGAGCTGATCCTTTAGTTTCTGTACCCGAGCATCAGACGGTGTTACACTATTATTATGCTTGACGGTTTCTTTTACCATGGATCCTTTATTCTTGACTTTGCTAGAATATTCAATATGCTGGTTTCCTTGCTTAGTAAGCTGAAAGAAGATTCACCAAATTTAAAGAAATTTTCAATCAGCATTGATATGGTTTTCCTTCATTACATCAATGTAATTTTTAGAATGTACGATAAATGAATGTTGGTGGCAACAAATTCTTACTTGAGACAATACAAAATACATATTTATCAAAGCCAAATCAATAAAGAGATAAAGAGATGGACGGAAAGATTGAATCCAATCAAGTATTTACACTACCAAGTTAGCACCTATATAAAATAATAGTGTCCAACCACAAGTACATACAAAGATGCATTCAACGTGGCATCAACTTGGCTTGATGAAAGTGTTAAGAAATAATTCATAACTGCCACCTAAGCTAGTTAGTTAAGAACTTGTTACAAAACTAGTTAGTTAGTGAGTTAGCTTGTGCTACAAGCAAGTGTTAGTTTTGCCTATATAAAGGCTTTGTAATGTGTACATTCACTTCTTAATGAGATTCACATTGCAAGCATAATCTCTCTATTCTTCTCTTTCAGTTTTACAGTTTTATTTTGCTATTTTTCTCTTCTTGCTAAAACAGCTTATTTGAATAAGCACTTCCTGTGCATAAGAACACAGTTTCTGCTCTAACAGAAAGGACATTAAACACAAACAAATGTTCTTTCACAATTAAGAATTGTGTTTGAGATATAAATACAAACAGTCAGATAAATGTTGTGCAGCCCACTCATATAAATAGACATGTATAATTTTGCTAGTGTGACCAGAAACCTAACGAAAGTTTTGTACCCTGCATTAATGAACAAAGTAACAATCTCATGAGGTAAATATGTCACTTACTATAGTTTCAGATACTTGATCAGAAGCATTGGATAATTTAGTAAGTTTCCCATCATTGTCATCAGCCTTCTGCAAGTAGTTACGTTGATTGATAAGCTTAATATCATGAGGCAAGTTATCCATGTTTGATGATTCTTCAGTACCGGCAACCTAACACAGCATAACAAGAGAAATTAATTCCACAAATTCAGATATCTCAATCAACATAAAAGAAAGAATCAAAATAATAATAATAATAATAATAATTCTTTCTTAAGGATATAATATTATTACTTACAGTAGAAGGTAAGTCTTCAGCAAACTCTTGATCAGCTGCAGAGTGCATGTAAATAAACAAGTTGATGAGTAAAAGTAAGAAATATGGTCCTCTCGGATTAGTCGGTCATTGGATCGGATACCGAGTTTTTTTAAAAAAAATATTAAAAGTATTTGTGTGTATTGTAAGTATCCAACTATGGAGTATCGATATTCGATACGGATACGTCTCCATGTTTGGAGTTTCTTAGTTTCATAATTAGCATTGAATAATATCATGCACATAAGTAGTTAGTGTGCTTTTCATTTAGTAACTCTTTTTTTCTATGCCTCAAAGTTTGCGCTAGACTAATTTGATTTGGGAAGTCGAATTGTTTTTAAAAGTATGACAATTTCATGGAAATAAACAGATTCTAAACAAGATTAATAAGCATGTTCAGGTTCAGATCATCTTCATTTAAGTCAAACCATTAAAAAGACATTAAATGTTATGTTTCTGAGTTTCTTTACTTAAAAAGACATTAAAAGTTTAGAAAAAGTTATAAAATAATTAATAGTGGGTGGGACTCTATCTACTTATGTTTCTCTCTAAATAGCATCTTCCATTTATTTTGATAAATGAAAAAGAATTTAACTCGTTGGTATCACCTGTGCTATTTTGGCCAAAGGACCAACAATAGACTCCGGTTTACGCCAAGCCAATGGTCCAATAGTAAATAATGTAGAAAGCAAATCACTTAGCTCTTCTCTCATCACAGGTACCTAGTACCAACCTTCTCTTAGAGCATATAATGCATTTGTTTTTCTTAGTCTTGTAGAAACATCTTATATTTTTATTTTCTAATAAAACAAATTTCGTTTTAACTTGCTACTTATATTTTTCTATATTGAAAATGAATTTTGGCATTTTTATTGTTTAAAAAAATTGCATGCAATTATTCACTTCAAGAATCTAGTATCTCCTTGTTAGCAGTAAAATTAACACAAATTTTAGACAATGAAATAGAAGATGTTTTCGCAATGAAATAGAAGATGTTTTCGCAAATTAAACTTGGCTTTAGATTTCAATTTTGTTATCACTTTTTGGTATGACTAGCAGACCTGGAAGCAGATTGCATATGATACCAGACAAAGAGAGCCCTATCAATGATTGTGTATTTTGGATTGAAGTTTGCAAACTTATATTTAAACAACTTCATTTACAAATTTTAATTTTGATCAAAATTAATTTAGTTTAACATGATTTATGTTTATTTACTTTTATTTCAAATCTCTATTTGACAAAATGAAACACTCTTGTTCAAATTATTCTGATCAAAAGTACTTTGGAATGTATGACAAGTTAATGGTACAATATATAATTGATATTGTTTATTTCATTTTCTTAATAATATGTCAAGTATTAATGTACAATAATTTGAAACAAAGGCCTTGCTTAAATGAAGGGATGCATATAATAATAGTGTAGAGTAAGACATTGTTGTGGGACAAAAATCCTGGTCTACAAAAGAGACAGGATAGTAGTTTAGTGTTGTCCGGAGTTTAGTATATGCTCCCAAACTGTTTTATTGCTTCCACGTATGTTCATATCCTTGTTACAATTCAATTGGTTTTAATTTCAAACATGAAAATAAGTTTTTGAGATTGTTCGCACAATGAATAAATTTTACAATGAATTACTCCTCTTAAGGCCTCCAGCATTCAAATAAAGATGGCTATTTGGCTGGTTAGAGAAGTTTGATTTTGTAGATACAGGGGTAAATCCAGAATAATGTCCATCAATCTTTGCCAAGTATATGTCATTAATGTACCTCAAAACCTCATACTTTTCCATAAATGGCTGAGCTGCATATTCATCAAATGGCATCCACTGCAGCACATAACAATTAATATCAAACCTGTTGCTATATATAATGAATATACATTTCCTCATAATACTAAAATTTACTGTTAGACAGTATGCATTTAAGTAAAACAATTAATTCCAGAAAAAAGAGAGTTTCCAATACGAAGTAATGAAAAGAATATATGTAAGAAATTGTGGTATTTTACGGATCCATAAGATTGAATATTAACAGACCTTATTTAGTGCATAACTTCAATTAAATTGTACGTACCTTTGCAGCTTCTATCTCTACCTCCTGGATTTTGATGTCAAAAGAAAGAGGGCGCAACAAGCACACAAAGAATAGATCTGACTTCTCAAAGAATGTCATGTGGCTTTGCCTGTTAATCCGATGAAAGAATAAACGAATGTGAATTCCCAGTTATCGAAATTGTAAGCTTATAAACAAAAAGAAAAAGAAGTTCCTACATTTTTCAACAACTAAACAATAAAATCTGCAATATGAACATTTTCCAGCACAAATTATCTGACCGCTTATAAACCATGATACTGTTATTGATGCACGTAGCAACATTAGCAGGTTTAATACTTCAATGTGACCAAGCAAAAACAAGGACTCTCCATGTTCAGCCATTGTTAGTTTGGAACTTCCTTTTCCAGCATACAAAATGAAATAGTATATGTAAACGAGCTACCCACCTGAATGCTAATACTTCCACAAATTCTGAGTCTATCTGAAAATTGAAAAAACTTGGAACTATTAGGCTTAGCATCACGTTGGTTTTTTTGTGGTGGATCAAATCGCTAATAATTCCATGTCTAGTACACATTCAATAGGGTACCGCAAAGAGATTACTTACTCCTGTTTCTTCTTTGACCTCTCTTACTGCTGCTGCACAAATGTCTTCTCCCTGCAGCAAAATGAGTAGATTATATAAACCAAAGAATAGCTTCTTATACTAATTAGCAAAAGATGTAATCAATACATTTACCTGATCAGCAACTCCGGTAGGAAATTTCCAGGATCCAGTTCCCTGAAAATGTCCAGTTTTTTCTTGAAGCACTAGAACCTAACACCATTCGATAACTAGGAAATGAGACATCAATACAAAATACCAATTCAGAATTGTGCTGAGTTATTTTCGGTGAGATACATTATTCATTATCACTGAAAATACTAACAGATCACATAGGAAGACAGATGGACATGCATACATTGGAGTATGAAGATAGAATTTAGAATAACCAACAAAGATAAAGCACATTCATCAATGTTTTTCTATGTATCAAGGAGATGCAAAGAGTTTCTTCACTTTTACTTATTGAATGACTTCGCTTTTACTTATTGAATGACTGAAGTAGTGTTTGCTAGAATTAAGTATCAAATATACAATTTCTATTCCCATAATAAAGGGACAGCCCTCTAACCATATGGGAGTGTGTGTGCTACCTGAGGTAAAGATTCTTAGTTTCTAGCTTTATTTTCTCCATTATACACACCTACGTAGAAATTTATCTGGATAGCTGCATATGTTGACAAACTAAATTAAATCCTTGTTAACTTTCTTATTTTGAAAATAGGAAACCTCTACCGTTCTTCAGGAACCCACTGGAGTTGTGTGTCCGGAGGACTCATCTAATAATGCTTCTGATCAAGCATCTGAAACTATGGTAAGTGACATATTTACCTCATGAGATTGTTTCGCTTGTTATTGCTACTTTGTTCATTTTAATGGTACAAAACTTTTCTTAGGTTTCTGGTCACGCTAGGAAAATTATGCATTTTACAAAACCCTAAATATATAGAGTGTTTGTGCTTCCAAATTGTGCAGAAATCTGATCATGTGGTTGCTCTGCATTGTGCAGAAATGTATATATTGTTATGAATCATGGAATCATAGGGAAGAAGGTCATAATGGTCAGCAAGAAAGCAAGCATAAGAGTACTCATGTGGGAGATATGCATAGAAACTCATTATAGAAATGAATAGATTGATAAAAGATGATGATTGAATACAATAGAGTGAAGTATTTGTAGGAGTAAGTTGGAGTAACTAACGCCCTAACCACCTAACCAACTTGGTAACTCTAGTTAACCTATCATCTAACTCTAGTTTATTCAATATACTGTAATATATATACCTCTCGTTTTTCATTCACCACAAACGCTCCAATACCCACTCGGTGTGTGGCATTTGCAGGAATGGTGTTTGCACTGTCTGCAATCCAATGTACAAGCATCAAATATTTTGGTTCTGCATGGTGATACCAAAAACCTTCCTGCACAGAATTGTGACACATAACAGAAGTTTTGATTAAAATGATAAGTTAGTACACAAGGACATGAGTTAAATTCATTTTATCATCGACAGTTAAAACACTTGTCAAGAATCAATAAGTGTAAGCTGTAAACTCACCTTAATTAAAGTTTCCACAACGTTGGCCAGATGAATAGGTAATTTTATCCAAACACCCTTCTTGCCCTACAAGACAATGTTGAATCAATAACTCGAATAAACCAGCACAGGTAATGAGGAATTAGGATGCACATATTCCAGAAGAATAGACCATCAATATCTGTTATATACTGTAAACTGTCCCTTATTCCTAATGTTGTTCGCCTTTCAAAAACATATTTAACTTTCTGAATAACTCAAACACAATCGGTTTTACTTTCTTAGATGCTAAATAAGTTAAATGAGAAATCTTAATGTAAATTTGAAACAATATTGTTTCAGATTGAAGGTTGGCATACAGTATGACCTGTTGTTTCCAGTTAGAAATTGAAGGTCTAAGAATGGATAAGAAGGTTGTAGAATCCATGATAGGGTGATCCATCAATTCAACTATAACACCGCTGTAATCATCATCAGTTGATGTAAGTAGTTGAATTTGATCATCTTCTTCTGTTGACATTCATCAAAATTGGAACACCACTCAAGTCTAATCTTAACTGAAAATAACAGAATTAGATTCAGGAATTACAGTTTTATAAGATACGAGTTGAAACTAAGGAAGAAGTGTAGGTGAATCAATGAAGCTAATCAGAAAGAAACAATTGAAAGTACATACCCGTATTGTATCTCTCGTCTCGTCTCGTCTCGAGTCGGATATGATATCAGAAAACCAACTACCTTTTTTCAAAACAAAAAAAACTACTTTTCTTCTTTTTGAAGAGGCTAAAAAAAACAAAAACCTTATTAATTAATCTTTTCTTTTCTATTATTTTTATAATATTTCATTGTATTCTTTCTTAGTTACAAGGAAAAAAAAAACAAAAAAAATAGGTTTCCCATCCCTAATAAGCGGTAACAGTCCTTTGGGAGGGGAGAAGCATGTTTAGTCATCAAAGAGTCTGAAATATCTCTCATCTTGGTCAGAAAATCAGCGTAATTATTTCCCTCACGAAGGGTGTGCAAGATAGTATTCATGTGAATGATCAAATCCTTTATATCTTGAATGAGAGTGACATAGACATGAAACTTCATGGGAGGTCCGTTGATGAGGCTAACAGAATGGAGGGAGTCGGAGTAGCACACAAAATCAGTGATTCCCAAAGTTCAAACTATACGCAAACCATTAAAAATGGCAAAGAGTTCAACAAAAAAATTATCAGATGAGTTAGCGATAAATTCGGAGAAACCAGAGATGAAAAAAATTATCATTGTTTCTAAGAAGACCATCAAATCCGGTTCGCAGAGGATTGTCATGACAACTCCCATCGACGATAACAATATAACAATAATGATTACGGCAATTTCATTTCACCATTTTGTCGACGCCATCAGCAAGATAAATATGGTGGAGGGAGATGCGGTTGATGACCATGAAATTCTGAATATTGAGGGCGAGGCGATTAAGAGACCACACTTCATTGTTGAGACACATTAAGTTGTGGTGTCGCCACACCCACCAATTACCAGCTGAAAAAGCAAGAGACTGAGAACCCGTAAGGCCATTTTTTAGCCAAACATAAGTGTTCATTCCCGCAAAAAAAAAAATCATCAGAGTTGAAGCCTAAGTGACGCTAAATTCTGGAGGAGTGCAGACAGTCACTGATACAATGAAGGAATGTCTCTTCCTGTTGGTTGCAGCGAGTGCAAACGACTGATTGAACAATGTTCATGTGAATTAATAAAGATAGAGTTGGAGTTGCATCATGACATGCCAGCCAAACAAGAAATTTTTATTTTACTGAGAGGTGCAATTTCCAAATCCAGGATCATGAATGGTGAGAGGTGGCGGTTATGGTAGTTGCGGATTGAGAAAGGAACTAGTCATAACCGCTTTTAGTTTTGTAGACTCCATTTTTGTTGTCAGACCAAATAAAAGAATCCTCTATGATGTCATTGAATCAGACAATGAGATTGTTGATGTTACTAGCAACTTCGGGAGGAAAAATGGTGTAAAGCATGTATATTTCATTGTATTCAAATTGCTACTATATATTTCCATATTACAAAAAAAATAAAAAATTACTATATATTTCCTTTGCTTTTCCCAAGAAATAAAAGGAAAGAAGTTATATTTTTTTTAAGAAATTATATATTTATTTTTCACATTTTTTATACAATTGAATTGAAGTAGTGTTGAATTTTGTCTCAAATATACACATATTTTATTTATAATTTTTTAATAAGCAGTCAATCCAATACTTTTACAAAAAATAATTAAACGAGAGTATACATAATATTATTAAATGATATATTATAATATTATTTTTTGACTCAATTAAAGTTTAGTGTTTTTATTAATCAATCAAAGATTAGTACTAAGAACATGTTCAAATGTGGTACACTAAAATTCTATTTTATAAGAAAAAACTTCTATATAATTTCTATTAACTATGAGTGTATTAGCTATCGGCATTTTACATTATTTTGCTTGTGTCGTCCTTTATCAATCGAATGATGGATAAATGATTGGTGTGTCATTCAAACTTTACATTGTGTTTGACTCTTTTAAAAAAATTAATAGCTTTTATTTGAAAATACTTGATTGTAAATAATAATATACAAAATATTCAATTTACACTATAATTCTTATACCATTAATTTGTTCATCACACAAATTTGTATATTTTACACTATATTTAAGTTGTGTTAATCATCTAAATTGTTGTTGAATTTTTTGTCAAATTTTTGTGTCAAAATAGCATAATTCTTATACATTTTGATTTGTTTATCAATATAAAATAATATTCATTTTACATTATAAAGTAACCTATTGCTTTAGAGAAATCAGTTTTTATATCATGCTTCAATGTGTATCAAACTCGCCATAAAATCACTAAAATTCTAGGAGTAGAAAACCTCTAGGAGAAAAATAAAATTAAAACAACAAAAAGTAAAAACAAAATATAAACACAAACAAACGACATATCAATAACAAGAAAGAACAATTGGATGCAATTGATCTTATAAATTTCCCCAATAAAAAATATGTCTTGAACATAAATATGAGGGACTTATATAGATGAGATAACATTGTAAATTTTTTTCCATACTTTGGACAAGATAGGAATCAAATAATAAAATAAAATAAAAAAAACCTCCTATGTATTATTTGAGAAATCCACCATGGGAACTTTATTTAAATTGTAATAGGAGCTGTAGAGGTCTGTTGCGATGTCACCAATAGTAAATCGCAAGATAAAGAGAATAAAAGATGATACCAAGAGGGATACTGCAAAACCAGATAATCAACAAAACTGGAGGCATCGGCGTCAGGTAGTAGGGGATCACCAAAACAGTTGTCATCAACAATATAATTGTCAACAACATTGCCATTTGTTTGATCTTACTGTAGTCGATATTTTTCATTTTCTCAGATTAAAGAGACCACACTAGTGAATATTGTTGATATAGACTCTTTGAAGAAAAAGAAAAGGCTAAAAATTGTTTAAGCCCTTATACAATACACTTGAATTTATAAACAAGAAATAGAAGGAAACTAAAAAATTTAATTAATTGGCCTTTGTTAAAGGAATATAATGTCCATAAAAACTAAAATTTCCACCTATATATTAAAAAAAAAATATTTTTTCCACCCTATGTCTTTTCTGGCACGCCCTATTTTTTTTTCAAAAATGCCCTTGAAGTTTCTGGATTTCATAATTCGGAATGGTGTTTTCCTTTGTTAAAGGGTGAAAAATGAGTTACAGACTTTTCCGGATTTTGTAATCCGGAAACTTCAAAAAATAGGGGGCGTTACATGATTTTTTTGGATTACATAATCCGAACACCCCCTAAACATCTTTTTTAAGGAAAAACAGTTCGGATTATATAATCCGAACTTAATCAGCACAAATCTTAAACATGTTTGTAACATGTATAGCCATCTTAGGGAATATATTAATCTTAACTCTTATCCTTCTGATTTGGGTCATTATTACTTGTTCTTAGTCAAAAAATTGGGTTTTCAGGCTACTTGATCGGATTGCTCCGAAACTTCCCCATAAAATCAGAAAAATTTCAAGGACCATGACTCCCTTATAAGAAACTTCTTATGGGACTCCGCCCCTTCAAATCCAAAATTTCATCGTTTAGACCCATTTTTTATTTTTTTCTTTATTTTTCATATCCTCAGAAAAATCCGAAAAAATTTGCACTAGTTTTATTTGATTTTTAGAATTTTTTGGTGGTATTTTTATATTTTTATGATTTTATTTGATAGGTTTTTAGCATTTTTTACTTAGTTTTTTTGGTTGTTTTTAAAAAGCTTAATTGCAGTTTTAACACCCTAACTTTTACAAAGTTGCGATTTTGGCCCCCTAAGAAAAAAAACTACAAAATGGCCCCCTAAGTTTTGCATCTGTAGCAGTTTTGGCCCCCCAAGGCCAAAAAAAATAAAAAAAATAACACGTGGCACCTCCCTTAGGGTGCCACGTCAGCGTAGACCGAGTCAAAATAGGTATTGGGGGCCACAAATGCAAAA
>Ga0209282_1001300_pt1 | contig 13561 bp, 6 predicted proteins | sample Mtrugardesep15_FD_187529 | JGI IMG/M metagenome (GOLD analysis project Ga0209282, IMG submission 187529) | Root nodule microbial communities of legume samples collected from California, USA - M. trunc garden sep15 (SPAdes) (version 2) | ecosystem: Host-associated > Plants > Roots > Nodule...
CAAATATTATAAAATGTAAGGTGATAAGATTTTAGTAATAATATTTTTTTAGTTTTTATTTTAGTAATAATATTCTCTCTAAATAAATTAATAAAAATATGATGTTTTTAAATAGGGGCAAAAATGGAATAAAAGTCATAATTTATTCTATTCCGTCCACTTTCCAAACAATGAAATTGAAATATTATTTTGTCATTTCGTAAAATACCCAAACAATAAAATAGAATTCTATTTCATTCCGCTCCATTCCATTTTATTGTATTCCGTCAATCCAAAGAAAGCCTAAGACTCTAACTATATGATATCAATATCACCATCATAGTTGGAATACATCTCCTCCATTTCCGTGTACCTTCTTTCCACTCCTCTGTTCACTCCGCTTACTACAGCTTACAACGCAACCCTCCTATCAAAAACCCGGTCGGTGACGGTCGGTGATCGGTCTTTTCATTGAACCGGTTCATTTCAACCCCAACTAATGGCGGCTCTGTTACCTTGCACGCCGACTATACTCTCTGCACCGTTCGGAAACCGGAGCAGAGCCAATCATCTTCCGCTTCGACCTCACTCCCACGCCTTCCCAGGCTCGACCAAACGCTTTCTTCGCGGTTCTCTTTCCGTTGCCCGGTTCGGTTTTCATCCCGGTTTTTTACCCGAGCCGGAAGATGCTGAATTCGTTCTCAGGGAATTGTTTAACCGAGCAGAGGGTTTTCTTTACACAATTGCTGATGCTGCTGTTTCATCTTCCGATACGGCGATAACAACCACCACCACCGCCGCGAAACAGAATAATGATTGGTTTTCTGGAATTACCAATTATATGGAAACTATTCTCAAGGTATTGGTTTCTTAAACTTTGATTTTTAATTTTGTTTTTGATTCTATTGATTGTGAAATTGAAACTGTTATTTGAATTTGGATTATCATCATACTCGATGGAACGTAGTTCAATTACTAGAGAGAGTGAGTTTAGAGTTGTTAAGTAATATTTTAGTTGTAGTTTTCTACATTTTGAGCTTATTGGTGGTGGTAGATAGGGTTCTGGTTTATGGTGTCTGCAGGATAGTTACGATGGTTTTAAATTGCCGTCGCGGTTAAGTTGTGAAAGTTTTAATTACTGTAAAATGTGTGTTGTTGCTATGCCATGTCAGATAACTCAAAATCCTTTTTGTTGCAGTTGTAAACCACATTTTTAAACCCCTTCTGACTTGAGAAATATCACAAGCACCATATATAAAATAGGTTTAGATATGATTTTAGTCTCTGCAATTATGGCGTTTTTTGGTTTTAGTCTAATAAGTTTTTTGTTGTTGTTGTTTGGATTCAGTATCTGCAAATTCAAAAAATGTTTTTTAGTCTTCGACTTCAACTTATTGAGCGACATGATGTGATTTTATTGGCCCACGTACGACGCAGAGACTAAAAGCAACAATTTCTGAATCTGCAGGGACTGAATCTAAACAAAAAACTCTATATATGCAGGGACTAAGATCATGTTGAAACCTATAAATTGTACCATTGGTTTCCCTTACTGTTTCTATGTGCCATGGAAATACGACTCTCGAGTTATAGTTTTTCATATCAATAAATTATATGCAATTTGCTAAAGAATCCTATTTTTTATATAGGCGTTTCTTCTAGTTCTCTTTCTGAAATTGTTATAAGTTTTTAACTTGTGAGTTGTAATTTATTTGTACCTGTAAATTACATAACTTCACATGGTTGCTAGTTCTATTTCTACCAGGATGCATTGTCAAGTAGTAATAATTCTGAAGGGAAGTATTTTATCCTTTTCAGGTACTCAAGAACGGGCTTTCTACTTTGCATGTGCCATATGCTTATGGTTTTGCAATTATAATGCTCACTGTTCTTGTAAAAGCTGCCACGTTTCCGTTGACAAGAAAACAGGTTTGTCGTTTTTGGGATGTGCTTCACTTGTTTTTAAAGATTTGAAAATGATCATTATAGGTCCTGTTCTTTTGATACTCCTGAATTCATGGATGTAAAATGCTTGTCATTGCCTTTGACTTTTAAAAGACATTTTTCATCATGTTTCATCATGATTTAGTTAGACAAACTTTTCTGTGACTGTTCTCAGGTAGAATCTGCCATGGCTATGCGATCTTTGCAACCTCAAGTAAAGGCTATCCAGAAAAAGTATGCCGGGGATCAGGTATTTTATACGACTTCTATAATTGTTATTTTTCCCAATAAAACATATTCTTTTTGAACTATTTGCTGGTAAATTAAACTGATTTTTTTTATTTACTTCTTTACCATCATAAGAGTGTGTATGGATTTTGGAATGCTGAGAAATGGGATTTGGTTTGATTTGTAATTTGTAAATCAAATTTGTGTTTGAAATGATAAAAGAGAAGGAACAATATGATTTTTAAAATCTCATTGATTTCTTTTCACGGGTCACAAATCCTCTTGAATATGGTAGTATTTGTGGGAATTGATTTTTTTTTTAAATTTAATTATTCAGATCGACCATTTACTCTTATTTAATGGCCATTTCCATAAAAAAAGAGTCAATTTCATTTTTTAGCGAGTTCCAAACATATGATTTTATTGTAAACATTAAATTTGATTTCTAAATAGAATAAAAGCATTTTTTAGGATTCTAACCATGATGTTAGCATTTTGACTCTCTATCCTTTTACCGAAGTTTTTCTTTTTTTCTTTTTTCAATTGACAAGATTTCTTATGTATTGTCTTCTTGCAGGAGAGAATTCAACATGAAACTGCCCGGTTATATAAATTAGCCAAGGTTAATCCTCTAGCAGGTATCCATGACATAATTGTCACTGTTGTAAAAGGGTTGTAGACTGTAGTTATAGATATTTTCTATTGCTTTTAGGATGTGGCCTTCCTCAGTTTTCAGATGACAAGTCTGGTTGTTTTCTGAATTGTTTCCAGAATTTTGCTTGTACTGTTTCTTACGTTGTACATGGAACTATGTAATATATATTACCTTATTATGGCTTGGGTAGGTAGATGGAGGCAGCGATCAATCCACTCCTGTATAAAGCATTAGTATTGCTTTTTAAAATTGAGCTTGCTAATTTTTTTTATCAATCACTCTTCATTCTTCCCAGGATGCCTGCCTGTTCTCTTAACAACACCAGTGTGGATCGGGCTATATCGAGCCTTTTCTAATGTGGCTAATGAGGTATGTTGCTTATTATGTTGAGTTTCTATTTGATAGTTACCTGGGCTGTTTTTCAGGTATACGTATATTTCTATCTTCAATGGCTAATGTAATGTTTTGTCTAATAATAAATAAAGGGACTCCTCAATGAAGGCTTCTTTTGGATACCTTCTCTTTCTGGTCCAACTACAATTGCAGCTCGGCAAGACGGAAGTGGTATCTCATGGCTTTTTCCTTTTGTGGTAAATATCTCAACTAGCAAGTAAAATTACATGTGTTGAGACAATCAAATTTGCAACTTTGGAAGAATTATTTCCTGATGAGGCCATTTACTTTCATGCTGAAGTCGTATGAAATGGAATTGAGAACTCTATTCATTTGTTTCATTAGTAAGAGGCACATTTCATACATTTTCTAATTTTTAGGTGCATTTTTGCTGGGAATCAGTTGTTTGATTTTGTTGTTTTTGCCTTTTCAATAAACATTGGATTTTTATCGATTAAAAAAGAGCTGTCCCCTGGCCCACTTAAGTTCTTCGGTTTCCTCCTTGAATAAGTCCTCACAATTGGAGGCCTATTACTTACATGATTCACCTTCATTAATCTAGATTATTGTGAAAAGTTTCCATGTTGTCATTTTAATTTTTTGTTCACATTGTTGGTAATTTCTGGAAGGTTCTAGGTGGATTTAAATTTGAGGTTTGTTTTAATGATTTATGCTTTGATTTATTTTTATATATCAGGATGGTCACCCTCCCCTTGGATGGCCAGATACATTGGCTTACCTTGTCTTGCCTGTTTTGCTGGTTGTCTCTCAATACATTTCTCTCCAGATAATGCAGCCATCACAGGTAATTGATGTTGCATGTACAATTAAATTGGAGGCTTCTTGGCTCTATAATTAATGTTCTCCCTGAACCTGTGGACTGAAGAAATAAACACATTGAATTTATTACTTATATAATCTAGTTTACATGTCAGATTTGAATTCAACACCAACAAACTGCTCGGTTATATAAATTAGCCCTAACTAGGAGTTTCCTTCTTTATCAACAAACACAGATAACTGTTTATACTGCAGACACCCTATTAATAACATACCATAACTACCCACACAAAAACATAACTAATTGACACATAAAAACATAACTTCGTATCTGAACCTTGTTGACTGTACAAGTGTTTCTGTGTTGTACTGTATAAAAGCTATACCTATGTTTAGTCATAGCTTTAAGTAAAACACTTTTCTACCTTGTTAATTAGTGAAGCATGTTGGTATGATTTTTGTCCTTTTGGTATAGCCAGGCTATCTAATATGTCACGACAGTCATGTGAACCCCACCGACTTTTCTACAAGTATTAAAAAAAACTATTTGTGCTAATTTACTTGGTATTTGGACATTAAAGTGCATCTTTGTGTTTACATTTGCACCTGAACTACTCATAATTTTCCATTTTTCAGGCTACTGATCCCAATGTGAAGAGTTCTCAAGTCTTAAACAAGGGCCTTCCATTAGTGATTGGTTATTTTGCTCTTTCAGTTCCTTCAGGTCTTAGCCTTTACTGGTAAGCACATGTAAAACCTTCCAATGGTCTTATATGTGTAAGCGTGATATCTATATTTGCTTATTATACTTTTTAAGTTGTGCAGGTTCACAAATAATATATTGAGCACTTTACAGCAAATATGGCTTCAAAAGTTAGGAGGTGCCAAAAATCCTTTGGGACAAGTTCTTGATGATAATGTGAAAAATGTAGACCTAATGCAGGTTCAAAAGTCAGTATCGAATCTAAATTCCACAAAAATTGAAGAAGCTAGACAAGATTCAAAATTGACATCAGAAGGGCCACGACCTGGTGACAAGTTAGTGATTATAATTATAAGGAGCCACACTTATTTCATAATGCTATTGATTGATTTTAACTTGTAATTGTGTTTGTCTTTTTGTTGCAGATTTAAGCAATTAATGGAGCAAGAGGCAAAGAAGAAACAACAGAGAGAAGAAGAGAAAAGGAAGGCCGAGGAAGCAGCAGCTAAAGCTAATAATCACGAACAAACAGTTGCAGGAGGAAACCAAGTTGTAAGTGACTTAGTTAAAAATTCCCAATCTGTGGCTGATGATACTGATCCATCTATATCTGGAGTATTAAATGGTAATAGTAAGGACTTGGAGGGAAATCAGAATTCTACATCTACATCTAATACTGCAAATGATGAAGGTTCTGCTCATTTGAATGCAGTAAACAAGAACAATCTAGAAAAGGTATTATTGCATATATATATATATATATATATATATATATATATATATATATATAGGACATGTTTCCTAATTTTTTTGGTAAGGATAAATTGCTTCATTCATAAATTGCCTAACATTTAAGAATGGTGGGGGAGTGGGAACTATTACATGTTTGCGGCAATTTTTGCTGATGTTATAAGAATCATGCAAGAGTGAATTTTGTAGCAACATCTCCTTTGATATCATTGTTTCCTTGGCACTGCTGTTTTATGTTTCAAATGCTATGTTTCTGGTATTGGGATAATTACATTTTGCAATACTGTAATATACACAAGTATACAAAATTATAGTTTGCAATATTATACTGCTTGCTGAGTTATGATTAATTGATAGAAAGGGTGATGATAATAATGTGTTAATTTTTTAATTTTCATTTATTACTTCTTTGGGGTAATGAGGAAACATTCTTTTTCCATTAGGATAAGGATAAATATGATTTATTTTGTAAATCTTAAAATTCTCCCTCCAATTTCACAATTTCACAGGAACCAAGAGAAGTACTGTCAACCAGAGCTACTACAAACAAGCAAGCCCATGGAGAAGACTCAGATCGTGTGTCAAAGGATTGATCAATTAGAGGACTTAGAAATTCAGCTGCTGTATGATTGGCTCGTCAAGCTGTCATCTACTGGCCATGTTTTAGCAATACAAATAGAAATGCGACGTCCTGTGCGATTTAAGGCCTATCTAGTTAACACCGTACATTCCCACATTAAATGATGGAAAGAATGAGATTCAAGGTTTTCTACATTGGCCTGTCAGCAGGGGTTGGGTTTAATTTAGATTTGATGGCTAATGCAGCTTTGTAGGTTGAGTTTGTATTATATTTTTTTCACATCAATTTTCACTAACTAGTTAATAAATAAGGACAATACCTTTATAGCCTGCTTGTCATATTCGATGCTATTTTTGTGTGTCGCTATACGATGGATCAATTAACTCTGGCCTATGTATATGCTGTGACTGGAATACCATTATCCGAGAACTTCCATAATGTGTTTTTCTGCCCTAAAAGTATAGGCATGTAAGTGTAACAGAACTTTACAGTGGCCTTTATAGTATTTTCTTATGATATTTGGCTACTCACTTGCACTAATGATGAGTTTATGACGGTATAAAGTTTTCAGACATGATGCATCATGCAAGTTTGTTTGATCCCTAACTTTTACCGTGAAGGTAAGATCCCATCTGTGAGACTAATTTGTTAGGATTTAGGGTTATTTTCGTTCATATTTCTTGTTCTTTTCTTTAACGGTAGTTTAACGGAATTAAGGTGAAGGGAGGTTAGTGTATTTTGAGAAACAGAAGTGATGAAGGACATTTTAGCATATTTAACGGAGTTGTGTGTTTAGAACAAGTTAGTCTTTTTAATTTTTTTATTACAAATCATTTTTAAGTCATAGAATATTTACATTGTAATGATATTTTAAGCCAATTTCGTAAAAAAGTGACTATGGACCATTTAACATTGAAGTGATAGGTCTAAAATTTTTTATAACATCAAACCTGATTACTTATTATGCACATTTTCTTCTTAACTTTACATATAAATATTAATCTATGATACATCTATGAATCATAGTTTTGAGAACGGTGAATTTGGACATATCAACTAAACATTAAACGTCTACATAAATAAATAATTTTTAACCGAAAAATATACATGGTGTAGATATTTTCTGATTTAAAGGGCCAACTTTGTAAAAAAAGAAAACTTTAAAACTAACTTGTTATAAAGATGTAAACCGCATATGGTATTTCCATACGTAGCAAACCTGAAGAATAATCCTACACAGTACACATATAGGGTCGTATTTGTGACCACTTTGGATAACGTTACCCAATTTCTTTTGTTAGGTAATGTAGTAGCCACCTTGCTTATTTGATCGATTCAGGTTGCTTACGTTACGTGAATCCAGGTTAATACTTCAATTCGTTGACAATGTATATGCTATGGCCTATAGTATGCTACTGTAAATTGATAATGTCATACGTATAACAGTTGCTATTGAACCCAACAAATTGATAATGTAAATGAACCCAACACAATTTACGCTATCAATGGTTATACGTTAAATGCCATTCGTTGACAATGTAAATGTGTACGTTTAATACCTAAGGTAATATATACTTCAATTCATTGACAATGCAAATACTTATCATAATGATTGAACTCCATCTAACAACGTTTCCTTCTACTAACTCAGCCACCCAACCACACTATATATATCATATGTTCCAAACAACACTTCCTCACACACCAAATATCAACTAGTATTTTTAATACATTGCAAGCTAAGATATGGTGACAGTTAATGAGATCCGCCAGGCACAGAGAGCTGAAGGCCCTGTGTCTGTGTTAGCGATCGGCACTGCAACTCCTCTAAACTGCATGGATCAGAGTACATATCCGGACTTCTACTTCCGCATCACAAATAGTGAGCACAAGACAGCTGAAAGAAAAATTTCAACGCATGTGTAAAATATCTATTTATATTATATAAGTTTACTTTTTATACACGCGATTAGTGTACAAATTTTGCACTGTCAACAAATTACATGTGTGACTTTAAAAGTTAAATATTTTTAACGATTGATTACATATGATTGAAAATGTAAATATTTTCAGACTGCATATAAATTATGTCCATGTTATATATCTTTTATTTGTCTCTATTTTTTTAGTATTACTTAAGACTACTGATTAAACTGCATATAATTTTTTCTAGGTGACAAATCTATGATTAAGAAGAGATACATGCATTTGACAGAACAAATATTGAAGGAGAATCCAAGTTTTTGTGAGTTTATGGCACCTTCTTTGGATGCAAGACAGGATATTGTGGTTGAGGAAGTACCAAAGCTAGGAAAAGAAGCAGCAACAAAGGCTATCAATGAATGGGGTCAACCTAAGTCAAAGATTACTCATCTCATTTTTTGCACTTCAAGTGGTGTCGATATGCCTGGCGCTGACTATCAGCTCACAAGGCTCTTAGGCCTTTGTCCATATGTAAAGCGTTATATGATGTACCAACAAGGTTGTTTTGCTGGTGCGATGGCTCTTCGCTTGGCTAAAGATTTGGCCGAGAACAACAAAGGTGCCCGTGTGTTGATCGTCTGTTCAGAGATCAGGGTATTTAATTTCCGTGGACCTAGTGATACTGATCTCGATAGTCTTATGGGACGGGCATTGTTTGGAGATGGTGCGGCAGCTGTGATTGTTGGTTCAAACCCGTTGCCAGAAGTTGAGAAGCCTTTGTTTGAATTGGTATGGACTGCACAAACTATCATTGCAGATAGTGAAGGAGCTATTAAAGCTCACACTAGAGAAGCAGGACTAACATTACATATCATCAAAGATGTTCCTGACCTCATCTCAAAGAACATTGAGAAAACTCTTGTTGAGGCCTTTCAACCTTTGAATATCTCCGATTACAATTCCATTTTTTGGATTGCACACCCAGGCGGACGAGCAATTCTTGACCAAGTTGAAGCCAAATTAGGCTTAAAGCAAGAGAAAATGCAAACCACTCGGCATGTACTTAGCGAGTATGGTAACATGTCAAGTCCATCCGTGTTATTCATTTTGGATGAGATGAGGAGGAAGTCAAAAGAAGAAGGACTTGGCACAACAGGAGAAGGACTTGAATGGGGCGTGCTTTTAAGTTTTGGACCCGGACTCACTGTCGAGACTGTTGTGCTCCATAGTGTTGCCACCTAAATCCTTGCATTTTACCAAGGCAACAAGTTCTATTTCACCCAAAAGTGAAAGCATTATTCTTCCAATGTGTTTCCGCCAACTTGTTTATCATTCTTCACATGTTTCATGTACCTATAATTAATCATAGTTATTATTGTATTAAATAAACCTTTGATTTTCTATTTTCTGATAAGATCTTTAGATAAAGAATGCATAGATTCGGCTCATAACAAATCGATCAACACATGTACGTACCATGAAACCTCTTTTCCAACCATTGGAACATCTATCAACTCCATGTCCTCATTTCAATGGACTGTTGAAACTCGTTAAAATCAATGTAATACAAGATTGACTCCTTTCGTTTTGTATTTGTTATCCATGGGATTGAATTTTTTCCTAGTACACCATTAATAGGTTGCACATAAAAATAAAAATACCTTTCTACCTTTGGAAAAAATCATAAGTCTAACATTATAATGAAAGAACATGTGTTATTTTTCCAAATAGTGTTGTTGTACCAACATCTTTTATTCGATATGTCACGGCCGTCATGTGAACCCCATCCATTCGTCTACAAAGATTAAAGAAAACTATGTTTTAATTTACATTGGTCTCAGCACATTAATTTGCATCTTCACATTTACATTTGTAGCTGAATTACTCATTATTTTCCTTGTCAATTTTCAGGTTACTGATCCCAATGTGAAGAGTACTCTAGTCTTAAACGAAGTCCTTCCATTAGTAAGTGGTTATTTTGCTTTTTCAGTTCCTTCTGGTCTTAGCCTTTACTGGTAAGCATGAGTAAAACCTTCTAAATGGTCTTATATGTTTGACTGTGTTATCTATATTTACTTCCTATACTTTTAAATTTTGCAGGTTCACGAATAATATAATGAGCACTTTACAGCAAATATGGCTTCAAAAGTTAGGAGGTGCAAAACAAAACCTTTGAGGCAAGTTCTAGATGATAATGTGAAAAATGAACCAATGCTGTTGTATGATTGACTGGTCCAACTGTCATCTACAAGGCTATGTTTTAGAAATAGAAATGCTACATCCCATGAAATTTGAAGCCTATCTGGTTAACACTATACATTGCCACATAAATGATGGAATGAATGAGACTAGAGGTTTTCTACATTGGCCGGTCGGAAATTTAGATTTGATGGCTGATATGCAGCTTTGTAGATTGAGTTTGTATTATACAACGTCCCTTTATAGCCGGCTTATCATATTCGATGCTATTTTTGTGTGCCGCTGTTCGATGGATCAATAAACTCTGGCCTATGTATATGCTATGACCGGAATACCTCCTTTATTGGAGAACTTCCATAATGTGTTTTTCTGCCCTCAACTTAAAAGTATAGGCATGTAAGTGTAACAGAACTCTACATTTGTCTTTATAGTGTTTTCTTGTGAAATTCGGCCACTCACTTGCACTAGTTATGAGTTTATGAAAAACAAAGATGATGAAACTCCCAATAATACTAAGATTCAGTCTTAAAAAGGTCACATACATAAAACTGGCTAAGCGTTGCTTCTCTAATTGAAATTACTTTAAACCAAAATAAACTTAAATATAAAATTATGAAAGGCGTATTTATGATGAAAGGCATATTGAATGTATGTGTATAAAGATTTTAGGCATGATGCAAGTTTGTCTAAACCCTAACTTTTGATGGAGTTAAATTATCTTGATTTGAGACCAATTTCATTGAGAAATGTTACCGAATGTTTTTAGAACATTTTTTAATAATCATATGTCACAAGTATTTATGAATATGTCTATATTAAATGTATAAGAAATTAAAACATTTGACTTTTTTTAAAAATATTTGGTTAATTTAAAAACATTACTAGTTTTAGACTTTTAGAATCGTGTTGAAATTCTTATATCCTCTACAATGTTTTGTGTTCTACTGCACTGGCTATCCAAGAACTCACGTGTTCTAGCAAACTACCACTTTTACATGGGATGTTTCATTTGTTGACGCAAGTATTTCAGTGTTTCGATAATTTAGGCCAGTTCCTTGTAACATTGGCTATTGTATGTTCAACATGTCCACTTCTGACTTCTTAGGTTGACGTTGCGTTTGAGTTTGTTGTAGTACCGTACGATTCTGGTATTAAAAAATGAATTCAAACTTATCTATCCAACATACACCCTACCTCCTCCGGTCACAATTATAAACAAAACTTTCCATTTTAGATTCATTCATTAAATGATGTATGTGGTCTATAATAAAGACTATATGCATAATTAATTGAATGAATCTAAAATCCAAAGTTTTGTTTATAATTGTGACCAGATGGTGTAAGACTTATAGTGACATATTTGACTGCGATGGTTTAAATTTACTTATTTGATGAACACTTATAGTGACATAAACACCTGTTCCTTTGAGGTTGGAACAATACTTGTGAAACATATAGCTTATAACATTGCTTTGAGTTTATTTTTTAAAATTTGCGAAGTAGATATTGTCTTTCTTTAAAAATAATTTATACACAAACACTTTTACGATGAAGTGTTTAAACCATAAATATTTAATGATTTAATTGTGGTGAGTTTAGGGCCGTCTTAACAAATTCATAGGCTCAGTTTTAGTTTTATAAGGGATGGAAAAAAAAAATAATAGGCCTCAAATAAGAATTTAAGTCACTTTAAAAAAAATTATTAAAATTTACACTTTGGTGGGACTTGAACTCATTACCTCCCACTCAACAAAAAATTACCCTTGCCAATAAAGCATGCTGAATAGATTGTAATTATTTGCTTTTAACAAATATATAACCATTATTTAATTTCTTAAATATTAAAAAAAAAAATTTTGGGCCCCAAAAAATTGGAGCTCCGATGCCATAGCCCAGCCCCGACGGGCTATGGGCCGGCCCTGGGTGGGTTGACGGTTCAAAACTGTTTTGCACACACAACCAATCAAAACATTCTAAATCGCCACATCTATTAATGTTTTAAATTAATGTGGGTCAAACATGACAATTCAGAATGTTTCGTAACAAATCAGGCTTTGGTCAATGTAAACTAAGTAGAATAAAAACGCTTGTGCTTTTCGTGCGTTGACTGTTTCGTAACAACAAGCATTGCGCTTTTTTTTAATAAGCAAAATTTCATTGAATAGGGGTATAGGAGATACTCCAACCCCGTTGCATAGAAGACATTACATTCATAGACAAAAATACTTTATCCAGTCCCATTCAGCACACCTTTTTTGATTCCATATTACTGCTCCACAAAAACTAACATCCTACTCAAATGTCTTTTATGCTTATTAAACACTCGTGCTTTTAATAAGCATTGCACTCCATTTCGGTTAGGATGTTAGTTTTCATTTGAGTATGAAAATGCATATCTATATTGTTTGGACCTCATTCCTTGTGTTTCTCCTTTTATTTGAATAAATTGACTAAACTGAATTATCTTGTCGTGATTTATTTATTTATTTATTGAACATGGCAAAATGAATACCACTTAAAAGGTTCTCCCAAGTACAAAGAGTGCAAGAGAAAACTCATAGTTCAACAAGAGTTATTGTGTAACAACGAAAATTGAAAAACAAGAAAAGAACACAGCTAGGTGGTCTACCCCACAAACATTAAAGGATTAACCCACTAATGATGAAAGTTAACAACTAAAATTTGATTATTGGCTTTCAACCACGAAAATTTTGATAATATAAATTTATCAAGAAAGTGAACAATTGACTCTTCCAACTTACCCAGACACAAGCATAGACTCTAACCTAATCGCTCTATCTTGTGATATAGGGTTCATAGCACACGATGCCCGCGATGTCAAGTAGGCAGTAGTCGACTTTTTAGTTTTTTCACTCCTTGCTTCGTTTCTTCACATCAGAATGTCTATAACGACTATTCCCTAAGTTTAATTGATGATAAACTTGTAAAAAGCATAACACAATTAAGTGTTGTCTGGTTCAAGTGAATTTCCATTATTTCAAGGCTTTTTCTAGTCTTTTAGTCTTTCAAAACTTTTTGAATGATTTCTATGCAAAACTTGACTAAAACTAACCTAAATAACCTACTTTAATGCTAAAATGATGCTAATTAATTAATGACTCAAAACCTATATGTCGTACATCTTGTAGGACGCCCAAATCTATTTTCATCCTTAGCTTTAAGGAGTAATTAACATAAGAGGACTCAACACGCATTCTTTGACCTTGCACACGTGCAAACTAACTACTATTATTGCTTTGCTTATCAACTCAAAAATCCATTTTTTAACAGAGCAAATCTTCCATAGTCACAAGACTATGGACACAAGTTTAAACACATTGACATAAAAGCAAAATATAAAGTTAACTTTATCATTACTTTTGAAATAATTAAAAGAATATGATGTGGAATTTATATTTTGTAAATG
>Ga0209282_1001301_pt1 | contig 13559 bp, 11 predicted proteins | sample Mtrugardesep15_FD_187529 | JGI IMG/M metagenome (GOLD analysis project Ga0209282, IMG submission 187529) | Root nodule microbial communities of legume samples collected from California, USA - M. trunc garden sep15 (SPAdes) (version 2) | ecosystem: Host-associated > Plants > Roots > Nodule...
CTCAAGAGAGGGGGCTGAAAATTTTGAGAGAGTAAAATCACCATTTTCATCAAAAATTCCAAAATCTTCATTTCTTCATGAAACTTCACCATTCTTCAACCAAAAGTTCATAAACACTTCCAACAAAACAAAAACACACAAAAACTCAAGAAAAACCACCAAAAACCGTGAATTCAAAACCACAATTTTTCAAGAAAAAGTGAGAGTGAGTTAGGCCAATTCAAAGCACAAACAAGGTGGGTTTTGGTATATTCATATCTCTGAAAGTGTTGTGAACCTTTTCCATTATTTAATTTTTCTTAATTCACTTTTTTTTGTGTTTTTAATTTTTGAAATTCGAAGTTGTTGTTTACTTTTATCTCTGCACAAAGCTCCTCTGTGAAATCTAAGCATAGTTTCATGATCAGCGCAAAAAACCAAGCAAAATGGTATATTTGTTTGTGAGATTTGGTGCCTTTTTGAGATTTTAATTTTTTGAAGCATGATGTAGTGTTATTGTTGTTCATACGTGGTTAGAGGAAGAAGAAGGAGTTGACCTCTTTCCTTCCTTGTTGACCGCGGGTCCCACCTGCCTTTTTGTTCTATATTGTGCGGGTAATGGGTACGAGTATGAGCACTTAGGTACCCATAGGGTATGGGAAAAGGCACTAAAGTTGTTACCCACGACGGTATGGGCCCAGGTACGGGCATTTTTTATAAACGCGGGTATGGGAAAGGGTACTATAGTACCCTACCCATTGGGTACCCATTGTCATCCCTAGTATCATGAGAATCCTACTTTTATCAATATCTTTGTGCTTCAAGAACTTGATGGTACGTCACCTCTCTCCCATTGGTTTCAAGTCTGATCAAACTGGTAAACCATGGTTGAAGTAAGGTAACTCTCCAGGGCTGGCCTAAGGGCCAAGCAACTCAAGCAAGAGTTTTAGGCCTCAAAATTTTGGGTGAAAAAAAAGGCCTCTAAAAAATTAATTTGGTTATAAATACATTATATGACAGATGAATTACAGACATTTGCATAGCTTAACTGATTACCAAAAATGCCTCAATTACCCTTAGTCTTGAATTTAAATTTCGGTCTCCATAAAATTGATTTTTTTTATAAATATTCTGTTAAAATATAAAAAATTTAAAGGTCACGTTAATTTTTTTGTTTTAAGCATCTTAACTTGTTGGGCCGGCCCTGTAACTCTCCAAAACGAAAGAATAAGGGGAAATAAGAAAAAAGAAACTACATATTTGAGCTCCAAGAACATCGTCGACACAAAATGCTTGGTGCCTCTTCCTATTCACGGTGTTCGGATTCGACCGTCTTATCTAGAGAGGAGGGTGTGCGTGATTGTCTTAGCTTTAATATATGCAGAGGAAAAGAGATGAAGAAGGAGAAAATAATAAAAAATTGGATCAATTTCTAAGTTTCAATAGATGAATTTGAATTTTGAAATGGTGCTTAGATGAAATCAAAATCGAATGTAGAACAAAAAAATTAGGTTTCAACTTTGCAAGCAACAAAGTTCATTAAAATTAAAGTGTGTTTCAAATTTGCGTATAAACAGAATCCTTGAATATAGGCAAAGGAGGTGAGGTTTAGCATGGGAAAGGATACTTCTTTCCCACCATGGGAAAGCCTTTTTTTAACCATTTGATTGAGTAGTACCACCATTATTATTATAGCCTGTCCACACTATAATTTTTCACATCATCTATAACCTTAACAACTCAGTTTATTATCTTCACCTATGAAAATTACATCTCAATTTATTTTTCCGTTCAAAAATATTCTTGAAACAAGATAGAGAGAAATGGAGAGAAAAAAATCTAATAAGAAACTCAACTATTCATTTACATTGTTCTTCAAACAAATCATTCATCTTTATAAATATTTTCTTCCTAAAATTTGAGATATGGAACATCACAACAACAAGAACATATTTTTTTAGTTTTAAACGCACATTTGATCCCCGAACTTTGCATTAGTTGCGATTTTGTCCCTTTATTAAAAAAATTACATTCAAGCCTTTTAAGTTTCCCCCTTTTGCAACTTTCAATTTTGATCTTTTAAAATCAACTATTCAAGTATGTGGAAGATCAAAAAGCTATTCCCAAGCCATATTCTTTGCCATATGAATTTGAAACTTGCTCAACAAAACAATGCACTTGTTTTTACTTTTTATTGTATTAAATGATTGATTTTGAATTATCAAAATTGAAAGTCGTAAAAGAAGATAAACTTAGAAGACTAAAATGTGATTTTTTTTAAAAAGAGAACAAAAATCGCAATTAGTGCAAAATTAAATGATCAAAACTGTGTTAGACTTTTTTTTTTCTTCAAAAATTTAAAAACAAATAAACAAATTTGAATTTAGCATGAAAGATTTATGAGAACGGAAAAACCAAAGACTTTAATTTTGAAGGACATAAATTATTTTTAACAATTTTATTTATTTATAACAGAATTAAAATCTTGCTAGAAAAATAAAATAAAATTAAAAGGTTAATATTGTTAGTCACATCACATATGCAGTAGCTCAGCTCAGATAGTCCTGCTACGACCAACCGATCAAACAAAAGCTTCAGATTTCTGAATTTCCGACGTTTGACTTCAATTTCCGGAAAAGAAGTGTCTAACTCCAACGTTTGTTGAAATGTTGAGCCTAAGACTCATTCTTTTGTTGACTTTTGCATCTTCGATTTCTTCTTTTGAACCCCAAATGGGATCAACCCGTGTCGTCTTTCAGGTTTTCTTTATCAAAATTTCTTCACTTTTTTACTTGTAATTGTTTCAATTTGTAGTAAAAGTTCAAAGCGTGAATAGTGTTTTATCCATGGTTATTGTTGTGAATGTATTTATCTGTACTCTGTTGAGTCTTTGAGTGATTGAAAAGCTTAAACTTTGGTCCCCATTTTGTTGATTCAGAAAATTTAGAAGATTTCGGTTAGTTATATTCGGTATGAGTGAAAATTTGAATCAAGTAGTTCAATTAGTGGCCTGATAGTGTAGGTTTTAGACCTTGGAGTGTGCTCCTCGCAAGGTCTCAGGGTTCGAATCTCTTAGTGCCGGTTTATGTGGATACACTCCCTCACGCCCAACACTATTGAGCATGGTGCGTGGATAGGTAGGTTTCCTGAATTGATATCCTTCAATACCATGTTGAAAATTGGGCCTAACTCATCCCTACAAAATCAGCTTGTAAGGCGAGGATTGACGAGTGTCTCTCTTTCTAAACTCTTATCAAGAGTACTATCTTTTCAATGTTGGACTTAGTTTTTCCCAATACAAAGTTTGATATGGTTTTAAAAGGGCCCTGCTAGTGGACGGTGGGATTGATCCTACAGATTAGTCGGTATTAGGTCAGATATTTAAAAAAAAAAGTAGTTCAATCGGTGACAAAAATCTCATCTTGCTATGCAAGTTTTGCTTGCTTGGTAGAATAGATAACTTGTTTCTTTCAATTGATATCAATTTTATTGTTGTTTTTGGTGCTATTAGAATAAACAACTTATTTATGTACTATTAGCATTAACGCTTATCATCTAAGTATTTATGTATAAGCTATTTTTATAACAAGATAAAATAAAGTCAAAATATTTTCATATAAACTATTTGTTTTCATAACTTATATAAGCTATTTGAGATGTAAGAATTAGTTACATATTAGTTAGATTATTAGGAGTTAGTGGTCTAATTGGCTCTATATGGCCCCATTTCATTTTTCTATGCTTTTATCTTATGAGTTCCATCAAGAATTGTAATATAATAAGCTACCAATTGAAAAATGTTTATGGACTTGTCATAAGCTATTTCCATAAACTTTGTGCTTATGCTAGTAGATAAGCTGAAATAAGCGAATCCAAACAGACCCTTTGTTTTATTTTCCATGGTGTGTACTCAAGTTCTTGTGTTTGTGAATGCAGACAAATTATGGAGATATTGAATTTGGTTTCTATCCAACTGTTGCACCGAAAACCGTTGACCACATTTTCAAGCTTGTGAGACTTGGAGGCTATAACACTAATCATTTCTTTCGGGTACTGTTCTCATCTAAACAATTACAAAGCAAGTGAGCATTGATTATTTATGAAGTTGTTGGGTGTGACTTTAGTATTGCTGTTGCAGTGCAAGTGAATGGTTTTGGTTAATTCAATGCTCAGGTAGATAAGGGATTTGTAGCCCAAGTAGCAGATGTTGCAAATGGAAGATCTGCTCCCATGAATGAGGAACAAAGAAGAGTTGCTGAAAAGACCGTTGTTGGTGAATTTAGTGATGTCAAACATGTCCGGGGTATTCTTTCCATGGGAAGGTTAGGTTTCTTATGATGGTGATTGTTGGTTGTAACCTTATTTCTTTCCGAGTTCTTGGTTTTGTGTTGTTGTCGTTTCTCTTTTGTTCGTCATTAAGTTGCATATATGGTTTTACAAGTACTAGATTTAACTTCGGTTCAAGTATTGATTTCTATGCTTGAATGTAAAATCAAAATATTTTCACCTACTAGTCGCTTAATTTTGATGTAATGTTCTTGCTATATTGCATTGAGTCATTTTCAACAATCATCTTAGAGCTCATTTGAGCTTCACACTGCTGCGCTTTTAATGCTATTAAATGTGCATGCACACACATATATTGCTCATGCTCAAATTTCTGAAACTATTTTCACCTTTGGTTTGAGCAATTGTTGGAAGACCTAATGAATGCAGTTTGTTCTTATAGGCATGACGATCCAGATAGTGGTGGATCCTCTTTTTCAATGTTGCTGGGAAATTCTCCTCATCTTGATGGAAAGGTGAGGTAACTATAAACTCCAAACATTTCGGAGGATTCTATTTCGTAATTGATATGCTGATATAACAGCTGTTTTCAGTATGCAATATTTGGAAAAGTTACTAAAGGTGACGATACATTGACAAAGCTTGAGCAACTACCTACTCGTAAAGAGGGAATATTTGTCATGGTATAGTCGAAAATCTTATCTTTCTTGTGTATTGCTTCTTTTCCCCCTTCATTTAATGTTCAGTCATTGTTTAAATGAATTTACATTTCTTGGAAGTTCATAGATGATAGATTTTTGCATGCTTTGATTGTTTACTTTGAGGTGAAAGCAAGGGGCAGAGATGGAGAGACTGAGACTTGTGTGTTTATGGGAGAAAGCAAAAAGGGGGGGCGGGAAATCCTTAAAATTTGAATGCATATATATATATAACATCCAACTTTTGTAGTCTAAAATATAAACAAATTTGAATTACTTTGATACTATTTAATGGCATAAACCCTATAATACCATTCAACTTATTTTTGAATTTATGATTCCAATTACCTTTTATTCTCATGAAAACAAGTTTCAATTTAGTGTAATTTGGACAATACACATATTTTGATTATATGAAGTAACTTAAGTGATATTTACTAATTTTCTTAAAGTGTGTGAGTTTTTATTTTTTATTTTTTACTTATATTCAAGACCTGTAGGAGTATATAGTAATGAGAGATGCTAGCGTCAACGGCTCATGCACTCTCTCTTGGACACTCTCCCCATCCTAAAGCCACGACACCCACTTTCATAACCCTTGTAATTGGCAACCGGTTTAATCTTTTCCCCTCATCTCACCATCTTTCTCAAACTGGATACCACTGACACCACCATCCCTCAACTTCACCCACCACAAATTACCCCACAACACCTTGCACCCTTCCCCTGAATAAGAGGGAAGATACTTTCACAAGATCTTATGAAGTCTTGGTTGTAATATGTGTCTTCCTCAATCACTACAGTATCCCTGTTACAAATCTCACTACCTTCCCTCTTATCTCATTCAAGCTCTCTCCTGTTTACTCAACCATCGAAACCCATTTTTGTTTTCATCAAAAAAAAGGAAAAAGAAAACCCATTTTTAGTTCAATGCCAACTCCTGACTGTCAATTGCCATAACATTGAGTTTTTCTCCAGAGTTTTAGAAGAAAAAGAAGAAGAAAGGACAAACACAAAGGCTGTGTGACATTGCTTTTAGGTTTTCTTTGTTTTTTTTTTGGAATAACATTGTTTTTAGGTTTTAATAATAAAAATCCTTAAAATTATAGACACAAGTAGAATTGGTCACCTGGTACATCGTTTAATAAGTAGGCGACGTGGCTGCATTCGTTGAGCGAGTGTTATTAGGAGTGACTGAGAGAATGACATTAGCAATGCTCATATAGTAATATGTAGCTTAAATTGAGGGTGGTTTATTAGAGAATATTTCAGAAAACTATAATCAAATGACAGCAAACGTTTGTGTTTATCTGAGCATGAAGTGAATAACTATAAATCAGTATTTCAAATATTTCGTATGCTTATGACTTTATGTGAATGCTAAGTTAGCATCATATGTTTTGTAACTTACTGGCTTTACCTCCAATTTTCAAGTATCTCTTATGCAATCAGTAATTTTGAACTCTCAAATTTGACTGTTACATTTTGAAGAGAACATGAAGGGGCATTTAACTTGCGTCTCTGTAGTTGCTATCTGTTTCATGGATTTATTTATTGTCTAAATTGAATATTAGTTTACTTGGCTTTCTTTTAGAACAAATGCGCACATGCTTAGCATTTGTTCTTTTATTTTTAAGCTTTTTACTTTTAGTGTTAAATTCAATATCACTCGACTTGTACTTAGATCGTATTGTTTTCCCTTTTCCAGCCAATGGAGCGCATCACTATCCTCTCATCATATTACTATGGTAAGAATCTTTCAACCATAAGTCTGTTTTTAAGGGAAAAACAAAAATAGTTATCTTTGTGGCTTTTAGGTTGAACTAAACATTTAATCCCTATAGTTTCACCTGATTTTAAAATTTCTCCCGAATAGTTTTTTTATTTGAGTATCAGCTCCGTTTTAAATTTTGTGTTAGGGACCAATACTTTGAAAATTTGAAACTTAGTGATCAAATCTTTATAGAAATTTGAGTCCAAGACCTTTATAAAAATGTAACATATGGTCCAAATTGAAGCCTAATTGTCGGTAAAAATCCAATAAATTGGAAGTAGAGAGTCTGATATCCAAAATAATATAATATAGGGACCATTGATATAAAAATCGAGCAAAACTAACTATGGATTAACTGTCTTGTAAATTTTTTGTACATGGTCAATTAAGTGAAAGGATTTGAAGAAGATTACAATAACCAAAACAAATTGGAATGGATAAAGATCTACGCGTGATCACACAACAGATCCACAAGAGACATGCAAATCCACCAAAATTCCCTGTAACATGTATTGCACATGGCCAACTACTAATACCCCCTAGGCCCCTACACGATAGCAACCACAAAGCCACTGACCGACTCTAATACAAACCAATCAAGTACAAATCAACATAATGATACAATAAACCAAAATGCCGGAATTTTCTTCTCACCACAGCTGCACAGACAACAAAATCACAAACAGTATAATAAGACATAGCACATGCTTAAACAAAATGCTACCAAAAACTTGTTCCCTAGGGTGTGTTTGCGAGTTGGTTTTTGGAGGGTTTGGGAGTGGAGGATTTTGGAGGGTTAAGTGATATTTAAAAATAAATAAATATGAAGAACAACATGATATCAAACCTAACTTGCAAACACACCTTAAAAAACCAGCAACACAGCCAAGCCATCCCCCCAACTAAAAACTCAGCTGCTAACAGAACCTCTTGCTGCCAAGCACCGTAAAGGGTGAGTGTACCATTGATGTAAGCATAGCAAAAACCTTTAGTCTTGGTCTTCAACCAACACCAAACCAAAAAATTTATCCTCTCCAAAGTTTGGTTTGCATCACACTCCTTTTGATAAAATTTTACGATATTTCAAAGTTTCCAAATCATCCATACACAAGCATACCAAATTAAAACAAATTTCTGGCTCAGTACATTTCTACCTTTTACCAAACCAATAAAATCCCATGGAAACTTATTTTATCCCCCAACACCAATTCAAATAAAAGTAAGTTGGCTTTTATAGCCCAAATGTTGGACCAACACTTTTCACCCAGGATCAAAGTGACATTAGCATACTGCATGTGAGAAATACGGAAATTTTCTCCTAGACCCACTCGGCACCCCTTCATCAACCCCAAATCCACCGACGATTTTACTATGGAATTCAATCTTTCAGTAGCAATGGGAAACAAAAATGGGAAAGGGGATCACCTTGGGGAAGTCCTCTACCCATTCCAAAATCCTTTATAGGACTCCCATTAACTAGAACTGAAATTGATGCTGAGCTAATACATTCCATCACCCAACTCCTCCATTTCTCTGGAAAATTAATTCTCTTCATGATCCACATCAAACAAACCTGCTCCACTGATTCACATGCCTTGTCAAAATAAATTCCAAAATTTGTCTACCTTTTAGAAAGGAAGCTGGGTTTCTGTTATCAAGTTCCCAATGACCTTCCTCAAACGATTAGTTAACACCTTTGACAACACCTTGTGTGTGTAATGTGTACCTTTTGCGATCTTATTTATTTTTGTTTTATTTACTTATGCAATTCCATGTATTTTTTAACTTTTAGATGTAAAATAAAGGAATTAATGGCTGCATTTATACCCATTCCTGACCCAAATGTAGCACTTGATGTTGGTAAATATGCATACAAGACAGATACATAGAGCAACGTTTCATACCAAAAATTCCTTGTTATTAATAATAATAATGTTGTGACACAGAAACAGAAGCAAACTTATTAGAACCACCAAGCATTTGAAAATAGCTAGTAAAAGAATCACTTCTTGTATATTACAGGCAACAAATTTATCTTTTCAATACAAACATCTTGGTTCCAAGAAACTCTTCAACAGACATGCTAAAAGTACTAAGGCCGATCTCCCCCATTGCTACTGATAAAGTACACCATCTTGGATGTTTTATACCTACACCCAGAGAAACGGTGCAATATGCCACACAAACTCCCCTATGCTCTCAGATTAGGATAAGTCGTTTTAAGCTATTTGAAGTTAGGACCATTTCCCGTGGAAGCCATTAATCTAACTCAGACAAACCTGGATGAGGCGTAACAATGATCCAAGATTCAAAACACTACTAGGCCATTCTCCACTCTTCAGAGTCTATTAATAGAGATGATCTCTCAATCATTACAAGTATAGACCTCTAATCATAGCCATTTCCAAATACAACTATGTTCCCATCACACGACCCTTGAGAACTCCTTTAGTAGTGAGGGACAAAATCCCTATTGTGTAAGATGAACTCAGTAGAACTGGACTGAGATTCCCTGCAGTCAGAGAAATCTCATAGCCACACAGTCAGTGTGTTCGGAGCCGTCTAATCATTAAAGGTTGGAATTTTTAAATTGCTATTATGAAAACCAAATCTGCATTTTTCTAGACTATCCGATCAAGATTGGACGGCTCCGAACACGCTGATTGTGTGAATGTGGCTTTCTAATGACTGTAGGGAATCCGCTTTGAGTTGAACCATTCCTTCACTCAGTTATGCACACCGTTCATGTCACAGCTATCTCCATATACCTATTCAAACTTGAGCATTGGAGCGATACCCACCCCTCTGGCTTTGCCGTTCACGATATTTCCATTGTTGCTTGCTAGAAAGCAAGTTACGATGGTGGATATATTTGCCCAAATTTGAACAATAATGAGATAAAAAGTCGTCTTTAGTTATTGGAGTAACGGGTTTTAATCTTTTATCATGTGCTTGGCCTTCTTTTAATATATGGACAAATAGATGTATAACATACCATCTCGTCTTAGTTAAAGTTCACTAGTTTAAGCTAAAGTTTGAAGAGCCGGAGGAGATCAATGACTAGAAATAAATTAATATTGAGATGATAACTAAAGCATTTGCTGTTAAAAATTGGTTATATTGACGTTGTTGGTCTTTGTTTCTTTTACCGAAATTTTTGTTGTGAGTTGGTTTCTTTTCTTTCCCGTTTTAAATCTTGCTCGTTGCATTTGTTGTTAGACACGGAGGCAGAAACTTGTGAGCAAGACAGATCAGTTTTGAAGCGTAGATTAGCTGCATCAGCCATTGAAGTTGAAAGACAGGTAATAAATGAGACGTAATTCAAGACATAAGTCATAACTCATAAGCTAATACATATTGTTTGTTCCACTGGTTAACACTTTTTTTTTTTGCTTTGCAGAGAATGAAATGCTTCCCCTGATAGAAGCACGTAGAATATGGAGTTGGAATGAATGTTGTATTGCTCTATTCGAATATTGTTTAATGTCCAAGGGAACTGCTATATGAAACCGGATACTGGTGTTTGTTAAGAATGAGAAATGAGAAATTATTCTAAATATGCAAAAACATGAGCAATAGCAGCTCAATGTAAAAGGTTAAAAGTTGTTGAAATAAAAGACTGGGACACTTTTTTTATTTTATTTTTGTCTTTTTTGGTATAAAAGAAGGCCTAAGCTCAAAGAAAAAACAAAACTAAGAAGCTAGACGTGTACTCTTCGGCATGCAAGCCTTAGAAATATCATCAAAAAGTGAACTCCGAAGATCACTAGGTGGAGCTCCACCAGATAACTAAAAAATCCAAAGACAAGTTGTAGTTGGCAAGTTAGTCAGCATTTCGGTTTCCCTCGCGCAAATTATGATGAACTTGGATCTGCTAAACCAAACTCAAAGAATACGCTTCACCAAAATGGGAACTATCCTCCAAGATTGCAACTTTTTTTTTTGTTGAGGCAAAGCTGCACTTTTCTTATTTATCTAATTTGGTACGCATAAATCACCAAGTTAATTATATTATAATATATGCACGACATACATAAGATGATTTAACTGTAAAGTGTGTCAAATCATTATGAGATCTTGGACTGGTTAATAGTAACCTAGGTGACCTTATGTGAGTGGGGAATGAATTCAATGAAATGTGGATTATGAAAGTAATTAAAAAACTCCGAAGATAACTCAGAAAATGAAGTGAACAAGTGAGTAAAATTAAATTGTGTTCTTTCAAATAAAAAGTGAGTAAAATAAACTAAATTGTGTTGAAAAGTAGTTGATAGAAAAGTAAATTGACAAGAAAAGTTAAAAGACAGGAAAAAAAACTTGCTATTTTTTTTTTGTGAAGAGAAAAGTGTTTTTATTTGACAGAATATGAAGAGAAATGCTTGAGAAAAAAAATTACTGGAATATTTTTCAAAAAAAATAAAATTACTGGAATATAAATGGTAAGAAATTAAAGGTTTTGACTTGAGATGTTGCTTGAAGAGAAATGTATAAACAACTCTACATAAAAATGAATGAAATAACTTCCCCACATTCGTGGAAATTTCTTTGCTAAGCTACATTATTTATGTGAGCTTTGTTTTTTACTTTCGAGTTTGTCTTGTCGACTTCATTTATGCAATATCGATCTTCTTTAATTTGCACCAGTGCTAACTTAATAATGTATTGACCTAGACCTCAAATTTTGTCGTCAACACCATCGTAAATATCATTATCGACACACTCAATTGATCAAATTGGTCTTTGCATAATTTACCAATTTCCTCTATTTTTCTCGCAAAGTTAAACTTTTTACGCTAGATACTCTTTGCAGTAGTCTAAAAACCCACAACTGAAAATCAGTCTTTTCTCATCATAATCGCCGGATAAAAAAGGAGATCATCGTTATACATGAGAGTTAGTCAACATATTTTTATCTGTAGGACGAAGCGAACAAACCAACAACTAATCAGGAGAACATTGCTAATTGGGGGTTTCCAGTTAAATGACTTTGCGTTTTGGTGATATTTGTTACTTTGTCTCTATCTCTTTCCTAAGCAATCATTCTCTCTCATCAAAATAATTTCTTTTAATTTCTCTCATCAAAATACAATAAAGTTACCAAAATCATCGGAATCTATAAGTCATTCAGATATTTTCCTTGCTAGTCGGCTACACATACATTTTTGCATGAAGACAAGAGACCCAAATTCAAAATAGTTTTTCCCATAACCTTCCAAAAAGAAAAAGTTATACACTAGGGTGCTCCCAACAAAAAAATGAAGGAAAAATAAAAACCAAGATTCAGGAGAGACAAAGGTGATCTCGACATATCAGGAGACATACCAAATCATGAGTAATGGGCACATGATGAAGAAGCAATTCATAGAAGGCCTCTATTCACTAGGACTCTTATCCTAATTGGATGAACCAAGTTTTAGATTTAGATACTGAACTGACTCTCTCATGTTTGAATGCTCTAAAATTGTCCTAAATTTCAGCAAAGGGGAAACATATCACATGGCTCAAAATGCCTAGTACTGTGGAAGAAGTTTTTGTATAAATTGGTCAATTTTCAACCATAGGTTCTTGTTTTCCACTACATGGGTTGTTGCCTTCAAATTTGGTCCCATTGACTACGATTGTTGACTGTTCAAGACAACGAACTATATCTTCACATGTTGAATGAAACAAAAGTACTTAAACCTAACAGTGTTGTTTCGATATTAAAACTAAATTCACCTAGCTCCAACGAAGAACTTAAATAAAGAAAACAAGTTTGAATGTTGGCAAAGTTACACATCAGGTCCTTTAACCTTTTATAGTCTTTGAATTGATCATTTGTATTATATTTTGTTTGTACGGTGAGTCTTTTAGTTATGTTAATCACGTCTGCGGACATTTAAGTTTGATCATTTTCAATCCACTTAGGTTTGCCTAATGGTATTGATTTAGGATTTGTGAGTATGCTCCTCCTCAATGTCTCAGGTTCAATTCTCCCCGGTGATTTGAGTGGGCTAATTTAGTTTCTTAAAAAAAAAAGTTTGATCATTTTCCCTAATTACTACCATAGAGTGTTGAGATATCTAACCTGAACAATACGATCAAGTTGACTGTGCAAACTACTTTGCACGCGGAGGAAGTTAATGACATTGGTTATGCGGATAGGCCTTTTTTACCAAGCGGAAAACATAACTGAACTAAGGTTGAATTGAAATTGAAGAAATGTCCTAAAGAGAATAAATCTCACAATATTTAGAACAAAAGATCGTCATAGTGTACATAATTAAAATGGGAATATTCGACTCCAAATCCTCTAGATTTTTGGACAATATGACATCTCTCAAGTGGTGATTGCTCTATATGCCTCTCAAATTGTTCAACCTCTAAAATAAGCCAACTAGAGTTGCGCTCCAATCTAAAGAACATCAATCAGGTCGTAACTTCTGATAAATTCTAGGGACTTTTGAGTAACGTGGATGCCTACAAAACAATTACCATCTCAAGTTTAATATAAACTAAGTCCATACTCTTCGTCCAAACTCTTAGTTGGGTCACTAAATGCCAACAATTGACTATGATAACATTTACAAATATGTGGTCTTCACAAACCAATATTTTTGCTAAAAGTAATCAAAACTACAAACTTATGTTCAACCATTCACATATATCTAACAATGTTCATATTAAGTAACAAATAGAACCTTGATAATTAACCCATGAAACTGATTTCGTGAGAGGGATAAGAAGCAAGGGTATATGATATTGATTTGACAATGGAAACAATAGGACAGGAACATTTTAGCGGCGAAATGTCGGATTGTATAGCAAAAACCATTGGTCAG
>Ga0209282_1001302_pt1 | contig 13556 bp, 5 predicted proteins | sample Mtrugardesep15_FD_187529 | JGI IMG/M metagenome (GOLD analysis project Ga0209282, IMG submission 187529) | Root nodule microbial communities of legume samples collected from California, USA - M. trunc garden sep15 (SPAdes) (version 2) | ecosystem: Host-associated > Plants > Roots > Nodule...
TATAAAATCAAACCAAATCAACCGCCTAGTGGCAAATCAAAACAACTTTTACACATCCTATTGATTAACGAGATTAAATTATTGAGATTAAAACAGTCACTATGGGAACGATATTTTTACTACTTCGATAGTATTTGGTACACTTGCCAAACTTCTATCACCTATCGCGGATGACCACATAAACAAGTTTCAAACACCTATCATCTACTACTCGCGGATGACCACATAAACAAGTTCCAAACACCTATCATCTACTACTCGCACCAAAAACCCTTAAAAAACCATCAAAACCAATAAAAACCCTATAACAGCGCCTCAGTTTCTCTTCTCACGGTTGATCCCAAATAAACATTTAAAAAATTACTAATTCCAGCACTCGGTTTCCACCACCAGTAATTTGATTAAAGGAATTATTTAAGATAGAACACTATGATGTTTAATCCGTGTATTCAGCTTTACCTAGCAAATTGAGAATTGGTTATGATTGATGTTGTACAATAAAACACATGCTTAGTGTGAAAATCTTGTAAACTCATAAGGCTCAACCAACTAAATTTGTTTAAACCTTGTCTAGTTAACGAGATGGGATCCTCTCCAAAAGTTGGACTTCCGATTGAAGAGAGAAAGATTCATCATATAAAATTAGTTTATTTAACGAGTCTTACTCTTTATACTATTTCAATTGACGAGTCTTTCTCTCTCTAAAGAGTGATGAGTTAGATAAAAGAGAATAAAAATAAACTCCAAAATTTATGTTAAATAAATTTGAATCTCACCCTAAAAAATGTTCAAACACATATATACACATACCAGCTAGAAATTTTGCTGATATGGAACTTCAATTCAACTTCAATAGTTAAGCTCGCACCTGACGTGAAACTTAAATCCAATTTAAGTGAGATCAAAACTCATTTAACAAGCCTAACCAGAAAGTCCCATGGAATTCACATGGTCACTCTATACTATAGAGTTGATAAGGATCTCACCTGTACCATTCATCCACATGGCCCATAACTATTAAACCTTTCTGTTTGTTTTGGTTAGCACATTTTTAATGGCTATGACTTGGCATTGTCCTAACTAAACATTGATATAGTAAATCCTCCAAAAGTAGTATACTTTTATGCTTTAGATCTATCAGGGTTCTAGCTACAAATGAGGATGTCATGACACAAATACTGACCTCATTGGTGGGGTTTGTCTCAATTACGTAGGTACCTGTCTATCCCTCTACAATTATTGAGTCCATCAGGCTATAACTAGGGAAAAATTCCTCTGTTTAAACAGTGTGTTAGGGTAGTGGTGCTGGATATTGTCCCTTAAATTCGATCCTCAAGATTGTTGGTTTCGTTTATTCCACATATCAAGTAGAATGTAGATAATATATAATAGAAAATATCCTACTTTTAACCACTTTAAGTAAGAAAAAAAAAATCAAGCATGAAAAGCTGAATAAAAATCCTTGACTATTTCTGAGAAGCAAGTGGCTTATGACAAACACATGCAGTTCATTTACATGAGTACGATTGATACTGCACCTTTTCATTAACCAATCCGAATTTAGTTGGAATAGAAATCGACTCATAATAATTCAATTCATGGTTGATTGTATCAGGGAACAGTCATCTGCACTGTTTTCCTCAAAATTATTAGTTTGACTACAAGATTGACTCGATCCAGTAATTTTAAAAGTAACTGGATCTATAGGCATCCAACCATTGTTCTCATGCATCCACCAAATGACAGTTAACCATTGTTCGATACTTTATTAAAGTATTGAACTGTAATTAACCACCGCTCGACTTTATTAGGTGCATTAAAGAGCAATTGTCAATTAAGTTAGGCGTAAAACGACCTTTTTGCTTATAAAATATATTTAAAAAAAAAGTTGTTTGTAAGTTTGAAACAAGAGCTTTAGTGGTCTTACCCTTTGGACAAACCATTCATCAATTACAAGAAATGGTCTAGCTAGAATCAACAGTTCATCGACTACAAGAAATGGTTCAGCTAGAATCAACAGTGTTCTGATTCTTAGTACAACAAGTTTGCTCGATAAGCATTCATTGAGGGTAATGGACAAAGTAAAAGGCAGCAGTAATTATTTTTGTGTTCCAACAAATTAAGTATTCAAACAAAGAAAGTACTAAAAGAACATCTTCAAACCTATTTTTAACAAGTATCACTCTTGGAGGGAGGTCGAGGGAGATGCAACATGTGAAAACTGTTCTTGTACAAGAACGTGTTCCTATAAATTTAAAAATACCACTTTCTCGGCATACAACATCAGGTGTATGTAAAGTAACTTGTGCAACCTATTTTAAGTTCTAAGAGTTAAACCTGATGGAGTGAAAAGTTGTTAAAAGTTCCTAAAATTATTGTGACATAGTAAAATCCAGAGTCAAGAACATCCATGTATGTTCACTATAATACTGGTGAGTGTTATCAACACACTCTCAACATATACTTTCTAATTGATTAAAAGTCAAATAAATCCCACTAAATTATGTAAGTCTCTCATGAATTTAGTAGACCCGTTTAAATCTCAACCAATTAGAAAGGGATTTTGCCCATCTCACTTCAAAAATCGCTCCCTCACACTCCAAAATTATCAAAATACCCCAGCATGAGTTAACTATCGTTCACTAAATGAACCGTTGAGGGTATTTTCGTATTTTCAGGGTGTGCGGGTGCAATTTTTGAAGTGAAAAGAGCAAAATCCATTTGAAAGTGTGTGTTAAGAAGAGTGTGTTAGAGAATATCTGATGGAGTGTGATACTAGCCTAATTTTGTACATGATACATATGTATGTTTTACAAATGAGGTAAGCTTAGTAAATACTAAATAATGTTTACAACTGTTTTTCTGCTCCAATCAAACAACTCATCGCTTTCTTGGTACTGTGTGGATCTTTCAGGACCAGCAACGGATATTATCTCTGCAAATTGAACTACAGCAATTAAGGTTGTCCAGAGGGCATAATTACAAAAAAAAAAAAGATGGTTGAAAAATATCCTCAAAACTTGAATAATAGTACAATCAATAAGAGAACTGCTCAATGATTTCGAAATCTGCAAGAGGACCACTCATAAGTGTCGGGTGAAAGCTTAACATCCCTTCCATAACCTCAGTCCCAACTAGCACATGGCAAGTACTTACGAGGTAGGAAGAGTTTTAGCTAATTATTACCACACGAATCACAAACAGAGTTTATAAAATTAAGGTTTGATTTTAGTATCTTGATGTTGAAGGTTTGGTCCTTCACTTGGCCACCTTACCACCACACCTCCCATATTAAAACTTTACCCAAAAACTCATCGGTGTATGGACATGCATGCACACATATATAAAATGAACATATACAATCATATATAAAATTGGATTAAAATGAGTGCTATCAACACATTCTTTAACACTTTAATTTTCATCACAATTTTTAACTGGTTAAAATTCAAATGATTCCTACTAAATCATGTAGACCCCACCTAAATTTTGTGACACTGACACCCATGATTTTCAATCAGCAGTGTACCAAGAAGAGACTGAGTTGCTAGTATAATTTATTACATTAATATGTTTGCAGAAAACTTTCAGGCACATCCATCATGACAATATTTTCTTAATAATTTCAATATATAAAAAATGTATTAAACCAAGTCCTACAAAGTATAAATTTACCATTGTAGTTTGAGCTTAACATTCAATTTGTCTTAATTCTCAGGGTTTACACAAACTGTCTGAACAATTTGAAATTGGAAACCCTGGGACTTCTGATTTTATGAGCCACACATGGAAAAAGTTACCATTTACAGAAAATACAAATAGAAATATGGTATACAACAGGCACAAAATTGAATTGGGGGATCTGAATTAGTAAACAGTGTTTCAAAAATACCATGTCACCAAAATCATGCCGTATGTCAAATTAATGGATTTCATAGTTGCTTCTAAGATCCCTAATGAGTAATAATATACACCCTCCGTCCCTATATGTAAGCACTCTTTTATTAGAGAGAAAGGGTGCTTACATATAGGGAGGGAGTATTATGTTATGAGGTAAATTTGTAAAAGTTAACATTCAATTGATGGCTGGTCAAAAAACATCCAATAGATGTATATTTCTCTGCTCAGCAGTGAAAATGTTTTAGAAATTAAAATTTACAACATCTTTATCTTACAAAATTGGTAGTGCTTTAGCATCTGAATGCACTTTGACCTGCCTTGGATCAAAGGTTATGAAATTACATACGTGTGTTATCTAACTCCATTAAAGTTCATACAGAGACAAAAATATAGACAAATAGAAACTAGTTGGCACACATAACAAACTTAATTTACCACCATGATTAGATTTTGAATAGAATGGCAAACCACATTGTTGTCTCTATCTAATTGTTTTTCTCTATACAGACATCTATCTTAGACCCTTGCATTTACCAACTTCCAACTCATTGTGCCTTTTCACTTTATCTATCATAACCACCAAATCCTCGAGACCTTTTTCCATTCTTATTTATAAGTGTGAGAAACCTAGGTTAACAAATTAAGAAGAGTCAAAATGAAGGTATGTCTGTCTATACTCAACCAATTTAGAATGAAAAATTCTTCCAGACTTTAATCTTAACTCATGTCTATACTTATTGCAGTTGTTTCAATGGGTTCATCGAAAACTGCAGCAGAATGATAATGATCCTTTCAAGGATGTCAAGCTTGGTATTCATCTGTTTTTACTGTTCTTAACTCTCATTTGCTTAAGTTTTTCTATTGTTTATTCTTCATGGATGAAAGTAAAAGTGGAAAGGGAGGTTTGAAATGCAAATGTTCTCTATCTCATCTCATCTCATTTCGTGAAAGCTAAAAAATAGTCCCTCCATTCAAAATCTTTGGTAGTTTTACCATTTTATCTGAGTTTCAAAACAATAGGTGTTTTAGAAACTCAAGATATTAATCCTTATTTTCTAATTATACACTTGAGATATACCTAAAATGATTTATTTCTATTTGGGAAAAAAACTTAAACTACCAAAGATATGGAATGGAGGGAGTATCATCAAACACACCTTGACACAATTAAATTGTCACACTGATGACTGGTCACTGTCCATCAACATACCAAAATATGTATTACATTGGTTTTTCTGAGTTGCACGAATGCACCGTTATCTATGACCAATAATCTAACTAAAAACCCTTGATGTTACACATCTCTAGCTAGAGTAAAATTAAGGTGGTTTGCATATCATACTTTCCAAATAGATAAGGATTTAAGACAACTATTGTTCTTGATCCATCCGCATCCCACTTCAGGTTGATTAAAATCTTTAACATTAATACAAATGAAACATTGAACTTATATCATTCTCAAGACCCCTAATTCACACTTCACTATCAGATAATAATCCTTTTTGTTCTCTTCTACGTTCTGTATTACTATTTCCAAGATTCAAAGATAGCAGAAGCAAGAAATAAATTTGTTTTACCAGGTCATGTGTATATCTATCTTTATATAATTTCCACAACTTAGTAATTTCTTTTGGAACTCCGATTTCAGGAAATCCTTGCGCTTGTCTTACACTTGACAGCCAATACTCTCAGACAAAGCAAAGCTTCAGTTCCATTAACCAACTCTGTTTCTTAAAGTCACACCATCAGGAAAGTCAAACATCTTGGTGCAGGGAAGAAGATAAATCACAAGAAGAAACATCTGCAGTCATCTCCGAGCTCTTTGAAGGCTTTCTGACAATTGGAACACTTGGTGCAGAGGCAGTTATCAATGAGCCAGCAACGCCAACATTTGCCACGCCTTCAGAAAACATACCTATGAAAGATGCAGACATGACAGAGAATGAATTGAAGCACATAAGTTACGAGCTTGAGAAATTTCTTGAGACTGAAGAAGAAAGTTTCAAAGAATCATCAGGAAGAAACAGCCGTCTTAGTCTTAGCAACATCAAAATTAGCGGAAAGCAAACAGATGGATCCGAAGATGAAGATTGTGGAAACAAGGATGTCTGTCCACTGCAAGGATATTTATTTGGGTCGTCGTTCGAAATACCAGAAAAAGTACAAGTGAGGAAAGAGAGGGCATCACTTGCTGAGCTATTTCGAAGGACAAAGACAGCAAATGAAGACTGTATAGAGACAGGGGTAAAAGACACACAAGTCAAGCAAGCACAAAAGTCTCCGATGCATATTATGAAAAAGATGTTGAAAATGGTCCACATTTCCTCAAAAAGCTGCAACACCTCTGAGAAGATCACTGACTCTACTACAACCAATAAAAAACTCAGTAAGGTTAGTCACTATTACTAGATTTTCTATTACTTATTTAACAACACTCTGTCTGTCCCTGTTAAATAATTCACAAGAAAGAAGGTTGGTTAATTTAGTTAGTAACATTCAATTTGTATTATTTTTTAAAATTATCATAAAAAACTAGGACTCATTCTCTCGCTCTTTTCACCATGTTAATGCAATTGACAATTTAGAGGGATTATGCATATGTCAACCCCCCCAGTGGTATGAGTTAGAATGCTAAAGGAGGTCCAGCATTTTATCCCTACTGCAGACAAATTAACCAATGACATTTCCCTATCAAATATAACGAAAAAAGTAATATGGAAATATAAGAATTATCAATAAGGCAGACATGAATTTAATGGGAGCTTGTTATCATCAAGAGTAAAGTAAAACACTTCAAATAGAGGAGAATAAAAAGAAAATCACCATATTAACATTTAAAAATTGTAAAGCATCCTTACAGACCATTAAATGAAGGAATTCTAGTAGGGCTTTCCACAAATTGTAACTATGTTAAAAAGTTTATGTGCCAGATATCATTAGGTATGCAAAGACTCCCATCTTCTTGAATAAGTTTAGCTCTCAAAACCAAACCACGATTTCAATATTTCATCTTGAACACACACAAAACAATCATAATAAGGTATTCGGTTATTCATCTGGGTATGCAGGTTCTACGCAAGTTTCACAGAAAAGTCTATCCTGATGACACCATAAATGCAAAAAGTGTTGCTAAATCCCACAAAAGTAAGATTAAAAATCTTCCTCGTGAATGCTTTGATGAACACTGTCAGATCAACTGGAATCCACCGCAAGATGACTTATGTTGCAGTGGTTTGACTGGGAACAATGAGCACTGGATCAGAACAGATGCCGATTGTAAGTACTATATATCTCTAGAATCTAATTATTCAAGCATAAAAATTTGATAAATATATTCCATCAGCGTCATTTTATATTTTCGTATAGTCTTCTTTAAACAACCTAAGTGCAGTATAAAAGGAGTGATTGACAGCATAATGGAATGCCATTTCGAAATTTCCACGATATGGTGAGAGTGTTGGACCGATGTTATTAATGGAATATAGCTATTCATGATAAGTGGTTGTATTATATATTTAAAATATTATAGAATATGCTATGTAAAAATGAATCATTTATGTTAACAAAAATATTATAGAAGACATCATATAGGAAATAAAGTCAAATGTATTTTAAATTGAAAATAAAAAAATACTAACGAAAAACATATAACAATAAAATAGTGTTGGAGACTAGGGGAATATCTTGATCTCCTGGATTTTATTTATTCTATTCAGATATTCCTTTATTACGCGTTGGATTTTAGCAGATTCAGTTGGAGAAGTCTTTGTATGTTGTGCTTTAACGGTCTAAGCTTGGGGGCTTATAATCCAAAAGGTCAAAACCAATTGGACTTCACCTCACTTTGCATATAAACAAACTATTTAGTCTTAACTATTTTACCCAATGTGAGACTTTCCCTCAAGTCTAACTGAATTAGTCTCTTAATTGGTCCAGTTCTGACTTGTGTGACACGTTTGTCTCAAGTCTTCTTTATTCTTTTTTCTTTTTTGTTGACCTTTGTTTCTGTTTATTTTAGTTCCAGAGTATTTTTTTTGTTTGTTTTGGATCGATGCGAGCTGTTAGGCCATTTTGAGCTTTCATACAGTGTTGGATTTTTTAGCACAGGACCAATTGAAGAAGTGTTTTTATATATTGGGCTGCAGTGGTCTAAGCTTGGGGGTTCATGATCAAAAAAGTCTAACCAATTGGATTTCACATCCCCTTGGTTATAAACCCTTTACTCTTCCCCATTTTACCCAATACAGGGTTTCTATTTTCAACAATATGTATTTAATATTTCCTTAATTTCTTCCAATTATTTCATCATTCAAGAGACTTTATTGTAACATCTCTATTTAAATAGTCATTGACAGCTGAATAAACCACAACATTTTCCCACTAGCTACATTCATGGTATCAGCAGCTCAGGTTCTCTAATCAAGGGTTTCTTTTTAACTTTTTCCTTCCTCATTGAGAACCTAAATGCATGGAAGCATGCCCTTACTGGTGCATCAAACAACTGCCCTAGCAGGAATTCCACTGTGACAGGATGTTCTAAAAGACCAAAACAGATAATACTTATTTTAGAAACTACTTTTGAAACGATTTTACAAAACAGTTTTAAAAATTTGAAGAACAAAAACTCAATCAATCATGTGCTAACTATATCATTTTCAGCTCAAAACAAACATGGCTTCTAAGTTTAGTTCATCAAGAGACAACTCTATTCTACCAATTCAAAAGTCCTTCACCATCATTAAGTGGATCATGTGCATCTCTAAAGCCCCGCAACCTTGACTCTCCTTAAGTATCCTTTCTTATTTTTACAACTGAAAGACCAAAACAGATGATACCTGTTTTAAAAAACAGTTTTACAAAACAGTTTTTAAAACTATATCATTTTCAGCTCTTCTTCATTCTGATCAAAACAACCATGGTTTCTCGCTATCATATATTGTAAATACTCAAACCCTACCAATGTGCAAAATATACTTTCTTTAATAACATTGATTATTGATTTTGTAGTATACGACAAATTTCAAACTAAATGACCAGCAGGTTTTTCGATTTCCATGCAAACTAATATACTATGGAGCATCATATTATTTGCATTGCATTATAATTGAAATATATTTATGTATTTTGACTAATTTACAATTGTGGTATTGCAGATTTGGTGCTGGAGCTGTAGCAGCTTATGCTGCATGAAAGTGTTAATAAATTGAGACTCTATAAGAGACAACTCAAGAATAGTATTTCATAGTGTGATTGTGATATGCATGTACTTTTGAGTGTAAATGGATAATGCATTCAGTAAACCTGTTGAGTTTCATGAAAGCTTCCAAATATGTAAGAACAATGCAGTCAAACTTATTTGGAAGCTGCTTTCGTGTGAACTCTAAATCTAGTTCCAAATAAACCCATTATATATGTACTTTTGGTTATTTTACTAGTTTCATGTGAATTCATAAGAGTCATTCTTTCATCACATGTGAAGTAAATACAGGCACTCTAGTCAAACTTGAGGGCTTAATGTATCAATATTTTGACTTTTAAGATGAATGTGAAAGATAGCTCATAACACAATGCGTGCATTAGTGACCATCCAAAGGAAATCCCAGGATTCGTTACCAGGTCATCAGTTAAAAATCTCTCCTAACTAGGGTTTAAGAGGGCATGTAAATTACCCTCTAATAAGAGGGCGGTATACGTAATGAGTAATAATGACAGTTAAAATAGAAAAGGTATTCAGATATTAAGTATTTTATAGATAAGAACTTACAGGGATAAGAACTGACAACTGAACTTCAATTGAGGAACCCTATCTCCCAAATCCAGTACCAATATAGTGTGAACTGGTTCAGGGGAAAGAGTACATTGAACAGAGTAAATTCCTGGTGATGTGAGAGATCCTACTAGCCTTTTTCACACTTGTAATTCAATCCAACACCCTCCCTAACTTCCTTTTCTCCTGTTTCCCAATTCTATGTACTTGGTGTGTGTGAGTTTTATTGTTTGAATCTAAACCGAAAAATAAAATAAGGATATGCTAATTTGCATACATTTATTTTTTGGTAATATTAAAAAAGTAAATTAGATTAATTAATATGCATTCAATTAATTTTGCGTATATTTAAATTTGGATAAGATGAATTAATTTTTTTTAAATAAATAAAAGGTAAATTTACTTTAGCAAGTTAGTAGTAAATGAATTAAAAAAGGTTATGTGACGGAAGTTGATAGTTCAGTTTGGCAGTTGTGGATAAAACACAGATGGCATCAAGTAGTACTGAATTCAGTTGGTGGAGATGGAAGCAGTACTAGCATCCCACCATTTGTCGACGCCTCTCTCTCACCCTCAAACCACCACCATCTTCTCCTCTTCTTCAAGCAAGCTTTGTTCTTCTCTTTCTTACAGGAATTCCATCGCAGTAAGCATGCCATGTCATCTACTATTCCTCTGATTGGTTACTCCTCCATTCATTGATAGATAAGATACTAATTTCGTTTGGTTTGATTTCAGACAGAGATATGGTGTTTTGTTCAGTCGAAGAGCGTAGAATGGACATGATTCGTCCAGTTGTGGTCAGGGCTGAAATGTTCGGTCAGTTAACCACTGGTCTTGAATCTGCCTGGAACAAACTCAGAGGAGAATGTCTTTTGCTACTTAGTTAGTAATAGTCAATCCACTTAGTTACCCAGTTCTAACTAATTTAGAGGTTGTGATCTTTTGCTACTTTACTATCCCTTCTCACACAGACGCTCCTACTTGGAGGTTACTGCCTATCACAAAATATATTTAACTATATCTCTAAAATTACCCACTTCACTTTGGCCTGAAGTGTGGGTAAAGCATAGGCCTACGCCCACCAGTGTATTCGGAAATTGTAATTTCGTTATGAGTGAATGGGAGTGGCAAGGATTGGACTCCTAACGACTTGGTCATACAAGACTGGGAAGGATTGAACTCTTAACCACTTGGTCATAGAAGCCTCTAGTCCAGTCTAAGGACCAAATGTCCCAAAAGCCTAGGCTAAAGAGTGCATCATATCTGTTAACAGTTGCTAACGCAGAGTTATATTCCTTTTTATTTTTAAAAAAATATTGTATAAATGATCTAAGATACTGCTGAAAATACATCATACAATTGAAGATTAAGGTTCAAACCTTGAAGCATTCTATCTTGATTATCAAGGCAATAAATATAAATTATAATGGTAGAAACTCCTGTCTAAGATTTCCACCCATTTCCATCCTCCATGATTGATCAACTAGACTTGCAAACTCTCTGAAATGCACATACGAAGCTCTGTAAGGAAAATTAGCTATTCACAGAGTACTACAATATATAAAAAGAGAAACCAAAATTTCTTTTACAATTAAAAGAGATATTGAGTAATGGGAGAACATGTTCTGCTTCAAAGTTAGAATCAATGTCTAAGGATTAATCTTACAATCTCCTAGCTACAACACATGTAAAATACATCTATACCGCCACCAAAAACCCTTAGCTGTTTTGAGTTCATATCAATTTAATAGTTATAGTTTTCTTACATTCAATGCCAAATTGTTAAATGAATTGCTGATTGAAAAGCATGTTTGATGTAGAATTAATCATACATCACAACAACAGCCATGCCATTTTCCACTTGGTGGAGTCAGCTGCATGGATTATATGACGGCATAATGCTTCTATCGTGTGGATGAACAAACCCCAAGATATTGACGACAACTCTATCCCACCAGTTGCTTCCTTCTACATCACAACACCTTTTCCTATTTATAGGCAAAATGTCTGATTTATTTTTTTTTAACTGACTCAACTATCTGCCTGATTAGCCTAAGTAAACCACTAACAAAGGGTTACTATCAAAACCATATAAATTCTACAGTAACAGTTATCCATTAATATATCACAATAATTATTTAAATAAAATTAATTCAATTTCTTTGTAACATAATTATTTAAATGAAATTAATTCAATTTCTTTGAAAGAATTGAAGTTGGAAGAATTTCTAATTGAAGCAAATGGATAAAAAATTAAAGCAAAAGAAACACTCAAACAAATATACTTCGACGCCATCTATAAGAAAAGGTTTTGGGTTTTTTTTGTCCTAATGATAAAAAAAAATCACAAATTTTAAGGTGTATCAATTGCTAAATTTACTTTAATATCATTTCTATATTTGCTAGAAATTCATATGTTGCCTATATAAATGGGTGTAAAAACATTTAATGCCACTATGCCAGAATTTTATTTGGTCTTGATGATTTTATTCTTCCTATATATGGGACTAAAGGAAGTAAATAATAAAAATTGAACAATAATATGATTAAAAAAGAGATGATCTAAAACTACTAGAGAAAATTGAAACAACCTCAAGTCATGGCTGACAACTAGTACGGTTAAATCTTTTTTTAGATGCTTTAAAAGCTTCACAACATCCGCACGTGCTTTCCAATCTGGCCAGAGTGAAAGTAGTATTAGATACAACTTTAAAAGGAATACACTGTACTTTACTTTTAACAAAAAAAAAAAGTGTTTCCTAAATGAACTTATATTCACATTCTTCAAATTAAAATAACTATTAACATTGTCATTAGCCTTAGATCAAGTGGCACCAAGTCCCTCTTGGAAATACTTGATCTTATTATCAATTCCACTATTTTCAGTTTGACTCTACTCTATTGTAGCCTTCCCTCACATTATGTCTCTTAGACCTCTTTTGTAAAATAATAAAGCCAAAGCAAAAGAATAAAAAAGGGAGGGTCCTCGAGGAAATTTGTAGAAGAATAGTAGTCATCAATCCCAAAAGGTAGAGTGATTGATGCAAAAACTATTACAGCTGAATGGGCATTGTATCGCAGATTATACCAAGGTGGTTTCTGGAGTTGTACATCATGTTTATGTGGATGATGCCATGATTTCATAGGATACGAAAGGTGAAAATTGAGAGATCTAAAGACTCGATACACACCAAAAACTCGCACACACAAAAAAAACATAAAAGAAATATAAACAGATAGGAGTGAACAGCAGAGTAATCACTGTTTGCAAAGCATATTTATACTTGTTCACAAGTGAGTCCTAAAACATCAGGAAATTTCAGCGAAAATCAGCACAACTGAGGGCACAATAAGCGAGGCAAATATGCTTTGCAACATGGTACCAAGATAAAAACGCTATTGATAACCTGAGCAGAAACAGTTGATGTTATGGGTTTTAGATAAAAGGTGGAGATAATTAATAAAAGCTCGATTTTATTTGGAACAAGTTGAATACATTTCAAAGGGAGGAAATCCAGAGGTTAATTTAGTTCAATGACTCGTAGTAATGCAGAATTAAATAAAAAGAACAGGTTGCAGTTTTATACCAAGTCCGGCAAGAGGCTCATCCAATATTAATAAATCGGGGATTTGCACCTGAAAATTTGAAAAAAATAAAAATTGATCCAATTGTCGCTTGGTTGACTGACAACTAAAGCATCTAACAGGAGCTAGTCAGGTGAAAACATGAAGCAAAACCAAGCAGTTATTGCTGCATTTTGTTTATAATTTTCTTGATAAAGACGCGCAAGCCCAAAATCAGCTAATTTCAATTGACCACTTAAAAATAGAAATTTAAAATAACAGACGCATGAAAAAACCTTTTGCTTATCAGAATATTTGAACA
>Ga0209282_1001303_pt1 | contig 13550 bp, 9 predicted proteins | sample Mtrugardesep15_FD_187529 | JGI IMG/M metagenome (GOLD analysis project Ga0209282, IMG submission 187529) | Root nodule microbial communities of legume samples collected from California, USA - M. trunc garden sep15 (SPAdes) (version 2) | ecosystem: Host-associated > Plants > Roots > Nodule...
ATTTCAATTTTTTGTTATCTGGCAGTGCTTGTATAGCTGCCGATTGTGCGATTGAAATAAAACATAACTGTAAAAGCAAATTTGTAATTTGCAGTCAGGAGTTACCTTGCTATTTTGGCTTGTGCAATCAAGTTGTATTTTATCATTGAGAATTGCCTACTTTTACGTGGGATTTTGCTGAATTTATCCTAATGGGAACGGGGTTTGTATACAGAGAAAGTTATTCTGGAAGCTGTTATATTGACTGCTGTGGTGGTGATAGCTCTGACTCTCTACACATTTTGGGCTGCAAGTAGAGGCTATGATTTCAACTTCCTTGGCCCCTTCTTGTTCGGTGCTATACTAGTTCTTATGGTCTTTGGGATGATTCAGGTATCATATGATTTTTTAACTTCAGTGTACTAATTCACTGTTTAATGTTCTGGCTACATTCTGAGTGTGTGTTCTTGCCTGCAGATTTTCTTTCCATTGGGCAAGTTATCTACAATGATCTATGGTTGCTTGGCAGCAATTATATTCTGTGGCTACATCCTATATGATACAGACAACTTGATCAAGAGATATTCCTATGATGAATTCATTTGGGCTTCTGTCTCCTTATATTTGGACATCATCAACCTTTTCCTGTCTTTGCTCACTATTTTCAGAGCTGCTGATAGTTGAAGCATTTGTACTCATTGGTACGTACTAGTTGTTTTCTGATGGGGGGTTAGTGGTTTACGAAAACAAGTTCTTATCTGGTAATAAATCTTTGTGGCTTCCCGGTTGCCCCTGTTCCTCATACTGGATTATCACTATTGTTAAGGCTGTTAATACATACTATAACTGTAGTTGATTAACAATGTTGTTTTGAATTGTAAATACGTTCTTGAACACTATTCTCTTGATTCACTGTTCTCTTGAATGTGGATGCTTCAAATGTTATTAGTTCATTACTCTTCTCCCCTTTTTGTTCAAAATCAAAGATATATGATTGCCAGGGTTCATCCTTTCTATTGAATTGGAAATCAAAGGCTGCAGGCTGCGTTTAGTTTGTGAGAGCATTTTTCATTTTTATTTTTTAAAATATGGGTTCATTTTACTTCTTATCCAGCAAGTAGTGAGATTTTTGAAATGATATCATAGTTATAGGTGTTCTTTTGGAACTAATGAAACTAATATATATCCTTTTTATTTCAAAAAAACGTACAGTATAGGAAAAAAGTAGCACAAATTATGGGATGTTTTTCAAAGGCATGATCCTATGTTGCTAAGTTATGATGATAGCGAAGAGTTATCTTATCATATCTTATACACGAACAGGAGTGAAAATGGAAACATTCTAGAATTTGAAATGAAAAGTTCCCTTCCCCTCTTATGCTCTCCAACGCTTCTAACATATGTTTCCTTTTTCCTTCTAAATTTGTCCTCTTTGAATTTGAATTACACAATAAAAACTGTTTGAATTGTACAATTTCGATGCATCGATTTTCTGCCGTTGTTCGTATTTTGGTAAGTTTTTCAATGCATTCGAATCGGTTAGTTTAGACTGATATATTTGTTAAAATGCACATCTGGATTGTATTATCCGGAGGAATTGTAAATAGATAAATATCGCACTATTCATTCATTTAAGTGCTACGGAAACATAACATTTATACTAGTGGTGACTATCAGTATTAGAAACATAACCTAAAAATACAAATTACACTCAAGTTATGGATGAGTAAAGTTAGTAACTTCTCATTGGACGGCATTATTTTTCCATGGTCTTAGAACGAATTAACTCGATGTGTCCCTTAGAATGATATGGATGGAATGTAGGAAAATCATTCTCAAGTCGACGTCATTTTAAATTTTTAGATTTTCATACATAAGAGGTCCATCTAGACTAATCTATGAAGAGCGATATTGAATATGAACCATAATTTTATTTTTTACAATGTCATCTTTGCGAATGATAATGATTCAAAGAACGCTGTTGTAGGTTTTGAGGTGTTGAATCTTGCTATTGTTGGTGTATCGTGGTGGTCGTCTTTGTTTGAGTTTTAGGGAGGGTGTTCTAAAATTTGAACATTGATTTGCTTGCTTCTTGTCTCGTCCTCTTCAATGTGTGTGTATTAGCAAAGGTTGTATAACTCTTATGAGGACCGAAAAAGTGGGTATTAAGAGTAGGCATGGCAACAAAACTTATACCTGCGTTATTTATCCGAACCAAACTCAATTTGACGGATTTTTTCGGTTTTGACTGAGTTTGGGTATGAGTTTGAGTTTTTTCGATTTTTAAACACGGGTATGGGACATATAACGGATATATAGTTACTCATTCCGAATTCATACCTAAACTCGCCTCAAATGTAAAAAATTACTTTTATGTTGATATGTGATGCTATTTATTTGATAATTGTCATGTTATAAAAACTACCATTGATATTTAAATGAGTTACTAAATCACTCAGTTTAACAAATGTTAAAGTGAGCATAATGTTGGACAATGCATTACAACATTTCTTTAGGGATTGCAAAAACACTTTTATTTTAATTAAAAAAAAAAATTGAATGCGGGGACGGGGTTGGGGCGGGGTTCACTTTCTCATCTCCATTGGATATGAGTAGAGTAACGGATAAATATATGAAAATTGAGTGTAAGATGGGGAATGTAAAACTCATCTCCACCCCGTTCGATTGTCATGTCTAATTAAGAGGTGAAATCATAAAAATAGTTCAATACCTTTGACTTCAAGTGAGTTTGGTGATTTTGTTACGGGTAAACTTTGTTACAAGTTTGATTTTGCTAAAACTTGATCTAGTGAGTTAACTCCAAATTCATATCTAAAAACGTGAAATTGGACGATTTTATGATTAAAACTCGATTTTAACAATTTTACGATGGATATAAAGATTAGAGATGAATAGAAAAGAAGATGGAGTTTCATGGACTTTTAACTTTTTCTAGCAAATTTATGCACTTCTGAACAGAAGAAAGAAAAGTAATACCTAAACAGAAGAAAAAAGCAACAAACATTTTTGATCTTTGATCTTATGCAAAACAATTTATGTTTATGTATTATTTATAAATTTATCAAATAATTTATGCAGACACGTTAGTGAGAATGAATAAAATTATCGAAACTAGCCATAAGAGTTATCAAAACAGAGGGGCATGATTTCCGAGTTGCCTACACGGCAGGTTAATTAAGTATTTTATTTGGCATGGTTTTTTGAATTTCCTACTAATTAGGAGATAACTATTTGTGATGTTTATCATTCCTTGAGTTGGCATTGCTTTGGAAATTTATTAGTAGAAGAAAAGGATGTTACACTTAACGTGTAAATGGACGTCTTAGGGAATGGTTAAAGGGATAATTTAAATGTCTAGAAGTTCTAGTTCAGTTGGCAAATGCCGAAATTGTAAGGTCAGACGTCATGACCCAGGTTCGAACCTGGGACTTCACAGTTGTGTGTGAGTTTAATTTCAGTGGATTACCACTTCATCTAAGACAAAAAAAAAGGGATAGTTTAAATTTAATTTGTTAAAATTGATTTAAGAATCATATTAATTTGATTTATAATTTAAAATTGGATACGTGAGAATTCAAACTTTTGTTTACCATATTGCAAGAGTCTAGTCCTTCTATTAGACCAATCTCATCTCATGGGTATAATTTTGAGTTTTAAAATTGAGGGAAGTTGACGTGATTATTTCAAAAGGTCCTTTTCTTTTTTTTAGAAAGTCTCCTAGTTGATAGAAAATGTATGTTTCATCCATATTGTCAGTTCATCATAATATTCCCTACGTGTATGTTATTGAATTAAGAAAAAATATGGTCCATGAAAATAATTGAAAAGATTTAGGAGATAGATGGAGCTTCTGGCACTTCATTGTTCATTCCAATGTTACAAAACCTATTAGTTTCCCTTATAGGATTGGCAAAACAAAGCTAAACTACATCACATACATATAATATAGTTTAATTTTAAACAAGTTTAGCAGTCAGCAGCGACTAGACTGGTAACAAATATTAGACTCCATTTCTGTTTTTCCTGTGTGAAACAATGGAAAGAAGTCTTGAAACACCTTGTGTCCACAATTCATATTCTCTTTGGTTTTTACATTCAAACTCAACTAAACCTCTTGATTCTGTCTTCAATCCAAAATACCTTCTTTTTTCACCATCCTCTAAAAGATGCCTTCCTGGCCAAGCTGGTAAATTTGTGCACACATCCAACACTACATCTGGTACAAATATCATGTTATACCAAATGAGTTATTATTTATATGATATTGCAAGGAAAATTAAGTTATATATATTGTTATAGCTTACTCTTTTTCTTTTTTGTAATGGTTCCTGCTACATGTCTGCTTTTCATTTTCAGCATAACCTGAAATGAATGGAAGCTTTTGATGAATGGACTAACCAACTATATTTCAATTTCTACTAAAATTTGAAAGATGAAAAAATTACCTGGCCGGTTCGATGTATATAAACAGAAACTACTTTCCAGTGAAGATCACCTACAGATATCAATCATCAAATATAGTTTAATCATTTTGCAATTTCGCAAATGAAAACAAATACCAGTGTCTCAAAACTCGATTTATCAAATTACCTTTGCGAGTGCGTTTGAGTAATTCAGTTCCTCTAGCAAGAAGTTCTTGGCTGCAAGTACTTAGAAAATTATCTGGATTGATAATCTCTCCTCCACTTTCACTAGTGCTAGAACTACTGTTGTTATTGCCTTTACCACCACATATTCCAATTCCTATGCCTTTCTCAAGTGGTGTCACTGCAGTACTAATATTCCACATCTCTTTCAATGCTCTTGCTTTCAATGTTGCTGCCCCCCTTAGAGCTGCATATATCAAGGAAGGACCACATTAGCAAGATAATAAGGACAGTAAAAAAAATCATACTACAAAACAGGACTATTCATTCCCCTGACAACCATGTGTAACATGAACATTCCTTATTAGTTATTTTTTACAGATGAAATTAAGTTAAAATACCAGTTTAGTTTAGTTAATAGCAAAAGCTTAATGATTTTTTCTCAATAACTTTGTAGTACAAGATATTGCATTGGTGTTCAATGAATGAAGAAAATTCTACCTGTGGCAGCAGCAGCAGTTAGAGTAGTGATATCATCATGAGATTTCACATTAACAGCAGAACTAACAACAGAAGCAAGATGTTCTCTCTCAGCTCCCATTGCTTCAGCAGCTTCAACACACTGAGCAGCAATGAGTGTTGCTGCAGAAGCCACAGCCATATCAGTCTTAGCCATTTTCTCATCCTTATTTGGTGTAGTTGATGCTGCTGTTGCTGCAGTGATGGCTGCAACTGCAGAAGCTACAGCAGCTACAGAAATAGCAGCATGAAGTTGAGCATTATGGCTTCTGTTTTCTTCTTTCTTTTTTTCTCTTCTTTCTTTCAACCATCTTCCTACTGTTTTAGGTCCTGAACAAGGAGTTGCATTGCCAATTCCACTACTCATAGCTCTTGTACCATTGAATAAAGGGTGTATGGAATTGTTTGCACGAAAAAACTGCAATAAATTTATAAACCATATCATTAAAAAAATTCTGACAATAAAACCAATATAGTATTTCTTGTGATTTTTTTTTTCTAGTTAAATGCTAAAGTGAGCTTTTTCTAGCTAACAAGAAAATATGCCAAAATGAGAAGGTTGGTTGCGTGAATCAGAAGATAAGGTACATTGGACAGTCAAACTCTTTGTCCTGCTGTCTAACAATCAGCAAGCAGGGAGGTTTAAGTTTACAGGAAATCAATCTTTAACATTTTGATCAGCAATGTCTAGTCACATCCAAAAGTTATGTACAAAGTTCAAAATGTTCAGTTTTTAATTTTAATTTAATTTAATTGAAAAAAGTCATAAGCTATAACAATAGGCTCTAGTCTAGCTCCTTTTTTTTGTCAGGTAGTGGTAAGATAAAATAAAAGTGCTCCTAAAACCTGTGCTTTATTAAGCACTAGAGACCATTAGTGGTGTACAATTTGCTTTTCCAGGCATTATATGAACAAAATTTGTGTTTGGTTTCATGGTGAAAAAAAGAACTACTTAAATTGATTTCATTTTTCAAATGTGATTTTTATGATATTCAAGTTCATGTTTAAAATTTCAGTAAATTTGCCAAAAGTAGTAGTATTTTATTATGGAACAAAAACATATTGTCAAAAAAAAACAAAAATCCAAAAGTTATGTTGCAAGAGGAAGATAGAAGATAATATTGTACGGTATCAAATCTATAATGCTCAGACACACATACAAATTGACACTTTTTTCCAAAATGTTAAATCAAATTTTTTTTTAATTACTAAAAGATGTATTACATTGTGTGCATCTAAGCATTATAGATTTGGTTTTATAACTATACAAGAATAGGGTAAGGAGGATACACATGCAAAAGATATAAACAAAATTACTAAATATAAGAAAAAAACCACTATTGACTGCAACAATTGTTTCTAAGGGTCCCACTCCAACCCAAAACAAAAGGTAAGGGAACAGAGAGATACCTTAACAACATCATCAAACTCATCAGAAGGAGAAATTGGTGGACTATCTGTTCCTGTTAAAGAACCACCATTTAATGGTTCACTGCTATGAGACAATCTCCCTGATGTTAATGGAGACACTTCCTGTAACACATAAAACAAACTTTAAAACCAAAAAACCAAAACCTTAAAATTAATAACAATGTCTCAAACTAGTATTTTACTACATATACTTCAAAAGGGGTGTGAAAAAAATATATTTTTTGGTTTAGTTACCTCTCTTGCAGATTGTGACATGATACGTTCAAGAACAAGCTGTGAAGTAGTAGAAGAAGTAAAAGAGAATTGATTTGCACCCATGTTTGAAAATTCTTGAGAAAGAGTAGTAATAGTTTCTTCAGGAATGGAGTTCTTATTATTGGAAGGTGGTAAGCAAGAAGAAGAAGGAGGAGGAGGTGGTTGAGGTGACAATGCTTTAGAGACTTCAAATGCAGAAGCACTCCATGACCTTGAAAGAAACTCCATTGGTATTCTAGGACTCTCTGGCAAACGTGTGTTGCCATTGTTTGTTGATGGAAGGTACTCATTTCTGTGACAATGAATTGTTAACTTTGGTTCCATTCTTGTGTCTTGAACAATGTTGTTATGGCTTAGAGTGTGGAAGTAGCATGGAAGGGTTTAAATGGTCATGTAGTGAAGTGAATAAGGACAATGTTTAGGTCAGCAAATGAAAAAGTAGGGTTGATGAGTAATAAGGAATGGTCAAATAGCATGTGATGAAGTACTTTGCCCTCAACTTCATATACTGTAAAGGAAAAAAAGAAATAAAGAAAAAAGTACTGTGATGTGGTTTGTTGCTATATATTAGGGACTATAGGGTTATAGGGAGAATTATGTGACACCCATTTTAACATAACTTTGTGGCTTTTGTGGCTACATACATTATTCATTTGAAATCATATACAGTGATCTGACTAAAAGAAATTTATTTAAATCAGTGCTGCATATTTTAATGAGCAAGCTATTACTAGTCACTGATTCAACAATCATCACCAAGCAAGGTTTATCATTTGTGCTTTAATCATATCAACATTGTCAATTCACATGACAGTAGTGGATATCCTATATTGAGCATTTTAAAAACAGTAATAAGAAATTTGAGAACCAAATGAGTACAATTTTTTTTATAAATCTATAGTTAGAGTGATAAATGTCACATGAAACTCAAGCACACATATGAAAGATTTTGAGTTTGAACACATGACCATGTCGATATTCAACTTAATAATTTCAACATTTTTTAGTTGAGTTAGAACTAACATATGAATACAAACGTTTTATATTTGTACTATTATATCATAACTAGATTAAACATTTAACTTCTCTAGTCTGTCTTCTCTTATCAATTACATGTGATTAAAAAAACTTGTTGCTAAACTAAGTTTAATTAAAATTTTCATTTTCATTCATATCAAAGTTAAAGGGGTACAAGCACAAGGTAGATAGTAGCCACAAGTACGGATTTCGTTGCTTAACTAATAACGTTATCATAAAAAAAATAAAAGAGGATCTAGTAGTATATAATGTTGCATACACGTACGGTACACCCACATCCCAAAGCGGCTATTATTGGACAAGAAGGGACTCAATTATTATGAAGGAAAACAAAGGACAGGCACAAATTATTCTAGGCTGGTTTTGATAATGTACTAACTCATAATTGCATTGCTTTATGCAATTGCATTTTAATTATGCTAAAATCATAGATATGATTTGATAAATTTACTGAGATACCAGACATGCATTGATATATACGAGACCGAAATGATTAGTGAGAACTAGATAAAAGCAAATTCTCAAATTAATAATATTCTTAACATATGTTTGGTTTGACGTTTAAGTCTTCAATCGTGCATCCTATACTATTTTTGCCTCAATAAACTTAAGTGCCAACATGGTTTTTTGTCGTGGTTTTGGTGAATACACATTTGAAGCAAACATATGCTTAGTCCATGTTTGAATTCACTACGAGTTTGGTAGAATGGCGGTGCGCGAACAATGATTTTGATGAAGGACTTTGTGATTCTTAACATTGATTTGAATTTGAATTGAGGTGTGAACATTGCATACAGACATCACCAAAATCAAGGTTGTTTTTATTAACATCTAGTTTAATTGGACCATGCAATAAGACCATATACAATGGTTTTTTTCTTTCAATAACCTTTGACACCCACTTTTTTAATTCCCAACACTCTACATCATTTTCTCTCTCTTAATTCAACACACATTCAATTTTATCCACTCTAATGGTTTCTTTTCATTCAGCACCCTACCCCACCACCTTTTATTTCTTATTTTTATTTAATTTTATATTTTTGTTTTTATAATTACATAAAATTATAATTATCGATTATAATTAAATTAAAATAAAGACTAAATGGGATTTTGGTAATTGTTGGGATTTTGGTAGCTAAATGGGTAATCAGAAGAATTTTGGGTGTTGAATTGATTGTTATTGAGATCCATTTCACTAATCAAAGACTAAAACTTCTAAAAAAAGGCTAATAATAAGATTAAGAGAGTGAAAAAAACTTGATTTTTTTTTTCTGTGTCCAAATCAAATAATCCAAGTCTCTATTTGTAGAGAGAAAAAAATCATGAATTTTGGTAAAAAAAATAAAAAATATTTGCAATGAAATAATTGAGTCCAAATTATTAAGAAGATAAAAATTCAGGCAGCCTGTAATAACGCGCCACGTGTCCCACCTTTTCTTCCTTTGCAGTTTCTCTCTCCGCGTTCTGAACCGTCACGCGCCCTGTCGGCGCGTGTGTTACATGCGCCCGTTTCAACCATTCCGCGTGCGACACGTGGCACTCGTGGCAGACTTTCAACCTATTGAAACTATTCATCTACTCTCTCTTCCACCTCATCTTCAACAACTCCCTCTCCAATGGTTCAATAAGCTTCAATAGGGTTTCAATACCCCCATTGCAAATGGTCTAAGAGACTAGCTAGCACTAGGTAACACTAGCAGTAAAAGATACAAATACAAAAGACCAAATCAATCAAAGGAGCTACAATACAACTCAATAATTCAAAATCTATCTAGCTTGTGTCACCCCTTCCCAACATAGTCATAAAACTTCATTCCATATTTGGGAGATTGAAGTTGATTTTCTTCCAGAAAAAAACTATTTGAAATTCTAAAGCTAAATTCAGTTTCACCACTACATGACACAATGAAAAGCCATGCCATGGTCACAATAAATGTGTTTTCCTTTATTTGAATACATGATGACATCACCAAAATAGACATTTTGGTTTGAATAGGTAAACTATTTGTATCATATTAGAGGATTTCAAGGAAGGTCCTGTTTGGAAGAGAGGAATCAGTGTCCTCTGACACTATGATAGCAAAATGTGAGAGAGGTTTATAGGCATTGAGAGTGAGTTGAGAGTAATGTGGCTCCTTCTTGTCGTAGGAGTTATCAACATCCAAAACCAACATGCTACAAACAAGTTTAAGAATTAACAAGACCAATACATTATTTACTACATAAATAAAAGCTGAATTACTACAGAATGGGACCTGTACTAAAATGCGCATGCATAAAAAAACATACGTCATAAACTGATTTTTCAACCATGATACACAATCTCTATCAACTCCATTCCATTCCCTTCTCATTATTTTCACAATAAAGAAAAAACAGCCTTTTCTTAGAGGCATGTTTGGTTTTGTTTGTATTTAGTTTTGTCCTTCCTTCTTTCATTGCTGACAAAAAGATGTATATACTTTATTCCTTTTGCATCGTTTTCTCAATGGATGCTTGTGAATTATTATTATTATTATTATTATTGGATTTCATTTGTAGGAAAAATTTTCCTAGTTGAATTTGTATTGATTAAAGTTAATTTTGCTTACCCTTTTGGACCACTCAAGTAAAAAAAAAATGATAAAGTGAGACCTACTACTACTATGGAGTGACCAATTTGTTGTACAAACGTACAAAAGTATAATAGGTACCCTTTTATTTTTTTTCTCTGCTCTTTCTAACCATCTTAAACAAACAGACACAGGCCAGTCAATTTTGTTGCCGTATTTACTACAGATAACTTCTTGATGCAAAAACAGACCCACACTCACATTCTTTTCCAGGTCACTATGGTAAACTATCCAAAGTGAAAAATAATACGATCAACAATAAATAAAGACATCAAAAGAAATAGAAGACATTTACATATGATGAGTTATGCAGCAATATAATTATGTCTACAATGTTTCTCTAATTCATGTTTGTATGTACTGGCTTAGTATAAAGTGACCATTTCGTCTTTAAGATGACCATTTCATTGATATCACTTTTGTCAACTTTAGAAGTGATAAAAGTGTTTTGACACAAAAAATAAAAGTGATTCTTAAAGTATAAAAGTTGATTTTAAATGTTTTAAGAGTTTTTAATTGGAATCATTTTACTTCTAGAGATGATTCTTAGAAGATATTTAAAAAATTTGCCTCAAATATTGATTTTAAAAACGTGTGTTCTTTCGATGACATGACCGAAGAGGTCTCGAACATTAAAACTCCTGATTATATTAGAGTTTTAGCTTTATAAAATAAGTAAAATAACAATGTAAATCATATTGCGACATGAGATTTTTCATTTTAAACCACATTCAAATAACACGTGTATATTTCAATTAATTCAAAATCAATTGTATTTCCCATAGAACCTAACACATTAAGTATATGTTTGGATGAACGGTAAATTTGACGAAATCAATTTTATTGAAGCTCCAAAATGTAACTTTTGCAAAATTGCGGTGAATCCAAAGATGCACTACTATTAATTAATTTAACCCCAAATTTGTAGTGAAACCAAAGCTTTATTTGTGTGAATGAAAGCAAAAGCAGAGGCGTGAACCTTCCCCTCTAACTTTACCAAATGTGAGCGCAGAAAAAAGGATGAAAGAACAAAGACATTAAATGCACGTCCATTATTTATTGGCTAGCAGGTGGAAGAGAAAAGCATTTTTTTTTTTCACTTGTATGATTAGGTCATCTTTTTCAGCAGTTTTAAGTTTCTTTTTCTTTTCTATTCCTATATAAGTATAAAGAGGCTTAAGTAACAGAGTTGGAGGTGGCTTGCACATGTAGAAGCAGAACCACTAGAATCAATCTTAATCAAATAATGAAAAGACAATGAAAGATGATGGGGAGACAAAAAGGAAAAAGGAAAATTTTCCAGTGTTGATTTAAACGACTCCATAAATTCAAAATCATTCTCTATTATTTAATTCTCCTTTGCAAAAACTATGGTTATTCAGAAAAGTAAAGAAGGTACTGAAATACATGATCAGTAAGGTTAACTTTTCAAAGTCTTATTGCTTTGGCAAGAGGAGTACATTGAATCAGGACTAACTCAAAATTAGCATTTGTTTGGAATTACAATGCGATATCCGCCTAACACGCAATTGACAAGAAGCAAGTATTTGTTGCTTAACAAAAATTTCATTTGATTGAGACACGAGAAATTCTGCCGCACTGTGAATCCAAACGAGTTCTTAGTCATCTATTTGATTGTAAACCACTACCGCCATAATACTGCTTTGTTGTTTCGCGTGAGAACTCAGCAAAAGTCATCCCATCCTTTAGCCGTGATGAAAGTGGGGGAACTATTTTCTGAATTTCTAGACTCAGTTTGTTATTATCTTGCCGAGAGCGTTGTTCTTCATCATCAAACTCATCCACCATTAAACAGTGACCATCAACCCCATCGAAATCCAATTTTCCAAGAGGATAGTCCGAGACAGAGAATGTTTTAGTCCATGCAGGCTGCAGAAATACAACAAAAGTTTCTCTGCACAAATTTTCAAACATCGGAGGTCTATAAACAGAATGTAGGGTTGACCGTAACTTCCCTTTTGAGATTATATCAGCCGATTCCCCAACTTGAACAATAAAACTGTCAGGAGGAGCCCTCACCATAACTACCCTTTTCTTATTAGGATCATATATCTGCAAATTTGTATGCCCAGTCGGTGATGGACATTCAACACAATTAGCCGAATCTTGGATTGTACTCGTCTCCGAATAAGACGGCAAAAGAAAACAGGGAGCCGTTAGAATAGTAAATATACCATAATCGTAATGCCACTGCTGCCACAAATCCGAATGAACTGCATCACAAGCAATAGAATTCAAACACGACCCTTCTAATGGCTTCAAATTCTTAACCCCTCTTTTCTTATTTGACTTACCCTTATCAAATTCTTGAAGCAGAACCGCATCTAAATGAGAATGATAATGAATAAGACGCCCCTTCGCAGCAAGTGATTCCAATAAACTCTGCTCCAATTCATTTCCACCAATAGCCTTATCACAAATTCTAGCAAGCAAAAGTCCAACCTCCATCATGCAAAAACCTAACTCTTGAAAAACAATTCCTAGATTCTCAAATCCATTACCATAAACTTTATCTTTATCTTTCTCTTGAGAATGCGTTTTTGCATAATTCAATTGCCTTGCAAAAGAAGACACACTCCTATGTGGATTTTTCAACGAAACATCACTACCTAAATTATGCTCCTAGAAAATCAACCACAGTAAGCATCCCTACAAAACTGAATCAACTAAAATAAAACCCTAAAAATAAACCCTAGCTTTATATCAATGACAACACATACAGATAGCATCAATCTATAAAACACCGGCACAGACATCACACTGGACACGACACTGACACATCATGATTTAAAAAATGACATAATTGAATATAATCATATGTGTTATGTCATGTGATGTCATGTCAGACATACATTCAATCAGAAGTGTCGGTGTTACACAATACCAATAGAGATATAATAATTAAACTACCTTGAGGATGCGATTACGAGTTAGGCGGTCGAGAAGGGCGAGTTTTCGAGCGAGAGGGAGAAGGTAGGAGCGGAGGTTGGATATATTGGGGATTCCAGTGACGGCGAGAAGGCCAGGACCGTTGGATCCGAGTGCTTCCATTATGGAATCTTCTAGTTTGAATGAAGAAGATGAT
>Ga0209282_1001304_pt1 | contig 13549 bp, 6 predicted proteins | sample Mtrugardesep15_FD_187529 | JGI IMG/M metagenome (GOLD analysis project Ga0209282, IMG submission 187529) | Root nodule microbial communities of legume samples collected from California, USA - M. trunc garden sep15 (SPAdes) (version 2) | ecosystem: Host-associated > Plants > Roots > Nodule...
ATCTTTTCTCACAAATAAAAACTCACAATTTGGTATTTTTTTATTGACTTGTGATGTGAACACCTAATAGGGATAGAGACAATCCCCCCCTCCCAAGGTAATTCCTTAATACTTGAACATTTCTAATAAGGGTAAATAGTCTTTTTGATCCCCGAGCGTGTGAGGCGCTATCATTATAGTCGCTGAATGTATGGCAATTGCAAATACGTCCCTAAATCTCTCTTTTGTGAGTAGTTTTATGGACTGAAGAATTGACCAACAAAAGGCACATTTGAGGACCAAAGTGACTAACAAAAGACACATTTGAGGACTAAAATGACTTACTAAAGAGACACTTGGTGATGTATTTGCAATTTAGATGCATTCATGAACTACAATGGCAGCACCAACACATTCAGGGACCAAAATGGTTGTTTATCCTTTCTAATAATTATTTTTGCCCCATCAGAAAAGTTATTTCCCCAAAAGACAAGATCTTTTGAGATGCTTGTAGAAAGTTATTATATAAAAGAGAACATAAATTGGTTCTAATTTAGTCTTTTACTATTACTGTTACCGCTCTTGTAACACTAAAAACCCAAGATGACCAAAAAAAAGGTCATATTTTGAAAATGAGACACTATCTCAAACAAAGAAAGAGATTAAGAGGCTGTTTATTTTTTGGTGATTTTTAATCAAGATCGCCAAGAAGAATGTGGAACGAATGGGGAGCATGGAGAGATGAATAGTTGATTGATTGTTTGATTATATACGTTGATAATTTTTTTAGAATTGACTATGAAAAACTCATTGACCATTTTCAACATACGAAAATGAGTAGAGGACAAAAATCATAGAAAATTAAGCATTTTTCTTCTTGATGTTTTCTGTTCAGCAAGTGTCAGAATCTTCAACACATTAGTGCTTTATTATTCGAGATATTAATGTTGAGAGATTGTAGTTTTGTTCCAGCTTTATATTAGGAAAATGATAGATATAAAAGCAATATAAACTCAAAGATTACTTTATTTGAATTAATAATCCAATTGTTGAACATTTTTACAGATCATTGCAACAGTGTGCATGTTCCTTGCTAGCAAGGTCAAAGAAAGTCGTTGTCATTTAAGGGATATAATTTTTGTTTCCAATGAGATGATTCACGAGAAGGATCCTGCGGCTGCACAGAAGATAAAACAGAAGGTGTTTTATTACTGATTGTGCTTTGTTTAATTCATTCATATACACTGCCGTTATGATTTCTTAATTCATCTGTTAGCTTATATTTCTGCTTTTATCTCCAGTAATTTTTTCTTGCTCTATCCTTCTCCAATTATTGTCCGAAATTGAGTTTTTTCTAATCTATTTGCTTCAATACTGGGCTGTCCTCCTACTTTTTGGGTCTAGTCAATACATCTTGGTCATAATATTAATGTCTCAAACATGGTAGATGGTGCCTCAAGATTGAAGTCCTATACAATGTTTTTCCAGCTTATAAATTACAAAAAGTCTTCAAATGTCTTTTATTGGATAGTTGCCCTGTTTCCACCCATTCTATGAGATAGTTGCTCAAATCCTTGTTATATTTATGTCTGTTCAACATGGTTTGTAAATGATGCAGGAAGTGTATGAGCAGCAGAAAGAATTAATTTTACTTGGAGAGAGGGTTGTACTTGCCACTTTAGGTTTTGACTTTGATGTTCAAGAACCATATGGGCCCCTTATTGCGGCCATAAAGAAGTTCAATGTTGCAAATAATGCCCTTGCACAAGTTGCATGGAATTTTGTTAATGATGGGTATGATTATGTATCCACTTGTTCTAATTTAATTATGTTGAATTCATTTTTGTAATTTATTTGTTCACTGTCTGGAAAGTGGCTTTCAGGCTGAGTACATCGCTCTGCCTGCAATTTAAGCCAAAGCATATTGCTGCAAGTGCCATTTTCCTTGCTGCCAAGTTCCTGAAGGTGAAGCTTCCGTCGGGTGGTGAGAAGGCTTGGTGGCGAGGGTTTGATGTCACCCCACGGCAATTGGAGGGTTGGTGTTGTCATCCCCTCAATTCATTTGCATGCTAAGAAGTTTGATCCAATTTGGATAGTTTTCTGTGTTCCCATTGCTAAATGCATTATATTAACTTCTGCTACTGTTACATGTCTGAATTGTTTTATCCACATATCTGATTGAGTTAGACATATTCAACAAACCCACTTTTATCCCATGTGTAGTTCTCTGTTAAATAACAAGCTGTCATTGTGTCTCAATTCTTTTGTATACCCTTCTGAGTTCTTATGGTTATTCTCTTGCAGAAATTTGCAATCAACTGTTGGAATTCTACGAGGAGATTGGCATTCCACTATCACAAGGAAGTGAAGCAGAAGTGGCTGTTGGAGGGAGAACGAAGTCTCCTGCCTCAAATGAGCAGGCATGGAAACAGATTTCAACCCATCCAGTCCCCCAGCACTCATCTGCAGAAAATAATGCAATACAGTTTAGGGTAACTAAAAACCAAAGCACCGATGGGAGCAAAGAAATGGGCAGTGACATTACCGATTGCAAGATGGACTTGAAAACCAAGGATTCACAGAACTCAAAAAAGCTGCCTAATATAGTTGCCGGAGACCGAGATAGAATGGTTGGTGGAAATCTGGACCTTCGGGAAAGTCTACTTGGTGACTCACCTAAAGAATCAGTGAAGATGATTGACAAAGACAAGTCAAAGGCTGAATTAGAGAAAAGGAGAAATGATCTCATTGAGATGAAGCTAGAAGATGGAGTTGAATTAGCTCTTGAGAATGAGAAAAATAAGCGAGAGAGAAGACAGAATTGGTCCAAGACCGATGATGAAAATGGGAGACAGATGAGCATGAAAGGGCAATTGCAGAAAGACATGAATGAATACATTGCAGAAGAAGGGGAGGTGATAGATGATGATATTTCATCATTGTTGAACAGTCACAAGAGAAAGATGGATAATTCTCCACCTAGGCAACCAGAGATGAAGAAACAACTTATAAGAAATATATGATCATTAAAATTAATTATTGTTAGGATATGGCACTTGAACTCTTCTTTGGAGTTGTGTATGTTTAGAGTAGTTCAAGGCTATATATAAAATAGAGTTATCCAATTTCTATTACAGGTTTATTGCAAAATTAAATATATTTCAAAGTAACAGCTTGTGTAGAGGAAAGGTGAGTGAGTGTTTGGCTTATGAATGGGAATGATAAATTTAACCTCTATACACTTAAGTCTCAACAATTACATTAAATTTAATTAAACAAAAGAAAAAATAGAAGAATGTTTTAGATTACATTTATTTTTAATTAAATAATCACTGTAAAAAAAATCCAAATCCATCTTAGCACTGTCCAAAGTCCGAACGCAGCGCCCTCTCTTCCTTTGAATACATCGCTTCTCAAAAAACAATATGAATCAATCTCTATTTTGAATGGCAATATGAATCAATCTCTCATACTTTCAATATATTATTATTGTTTCCTAAAATAAAAAATAAAAACATCATTGTTAATTTTAATCTCTCCTACCGTTGGTTAATTTATTATTTGCCATAATTCGTTAATGAGGCAGTGGCAGATTTAAATTTTGATCTGTAACTTTTGTGAAGTGTCATCACATACATTGACGTGATTCCAACAACCGCAAAAGTATCGGTACATTTGAAACTGTTATGGACATCATTGTACAAACTGAAATTTGTAGAATCACCTAACTCCACTTGATACGTTTAACGGAATTATGCATAGACACATAAAGCATTAAAATAAAAACCACACATAAACCATGTAATTATGTTGTAACGCCCGCACACGCGCACATAAGAAATGACACAATGGTGTCAAAATTAATTTAACACTAAATCCCATCCATTCATTACATTTAATCCAAAGGTTCAAAGCTATCCCTAAATAATTCTCCTACACCAATTTCTCCCTCTAATAAATTCACCATCAATCATTCCTTTATTTTCCTCTCATTCTTTTTATTGAGCATTGTTATATTATATATATAAAACTTACAATATATTAGTTTGCATATATAATATCACTATATATAAATAGTGATCAGAAAATAATTACATATGACACGAGCAGCTTTTAAAAGAATTTCTTGTTTTGATGAAACACAATGCTAGCCTTTGTAGCAATGTTGCACATTCTAGCAACTTCTTCCTCAACTGGATCAACTTCATCCCAATTCATTTCTTTTTACTCCCTAATGGGAGCCCCAGGACACTTCTTTGAAGAAGATGAACCTCCATTCTCCTCTCTCTTTTTCTAATGCTGATTTTTTTACAGGATCGGTATTGATATATCAAAAGTGGATACACTTTGATTCTTTTTCTTTATTTGGCATAGGGAAAAAAATGGATGGAGAACATGAAAAATGACACACAAGAGGGCAGTGGGCGCTGAGCGCCGGGAAGGGTGCTGAAGAGCCAACTCAAGCGCTGGCTCTCTGGAGGAAAATGTTGTGACTTGAGTCTCCAATTGGTCGAAATTAAATTATTTAATTTTTTAATTAATTGTGAAATATTATCAAAAAATTAAATTAGACAATCAAATCATTTTTTAGAGAGAATCATATCATGTTATAAATAATTAACTAATCCGAAATATACAACTTGATAATTTTTGTAAAAAAAAAGAATATTCATTTTGATAAAGTTTATTTTTTTTTTACACATCTCAAATTTTCATTGCTATCTAAAAATAAAATTGGTTTGATTCATGAATTTACTTTTTCATATGCACTCGATCATTTAATCATATAATACTACTTTACCATAAAAATTATTAAAAAAAATTACTTGTTCACATATTTTTCTCCTCCTTTGGTTTTGGTTACTTTTTAAACTTTTCCATCTTTAAATATGCATTTCTTAATAAAAGAATTGCTGCGATTAGTACACACTTCCCAAGTACGGTGGATGAATATATTCAGGTGAGGGGTACGGATGAAAGATGATGCTGGTAAATGTTGGAAATTCAAGCTAAAGAATAATACATAAATTTCCTAAAAATTAGTATTCCACAATATATTGTGTTTGTTTACGTAGGATTTCTTCGATGTGTGCGTGCGTGTAGGAAGACCGCTAAAGGACCACGATGACTACAATGGAAGAGAGTCACTTCTATTCTCGTTGGGATTTTATATCTCTGGGGAATCGATAGATCATAGTAGTTCGCCAACCTCTCTAACCAACATACGATACAATTTCACTTCACGGCATGGCAACAAAAAAAAAAAGAGCTTCTCTCAGTGGGCCTTACTGCGCTAATGAATGCCTCCTTTCTATTCTCTGAAAAGTCTACAAGAAACAAGTGAGAGAGCCAGGATGCTAACCTACGTAGAAAAACTTCAACAGATTTACAGTCTGTCGCGTTTGACCACTCGGCCATTCTCCCCTTCCCGGTCCAGGCCTTGGTTCTAAGAAGGAGAGGGAAAAAACCCAAAATAAAGCTTATTGATTTTGGGAACTAATACTTTTTTTAAGCTTAGCTAGCGTTCCGCTAGTCATTTAGTCAATTCATAACAATCTCTGTACAAAGGACAATCAATAAATCTAACAAAAAGCACACAAAGTGGAAGGCTGAAACAACTATTGGGAGGTAATGTTTTAAGTAAGTGGGTGATTTGAATGATCAAATACTATAGGAGTGGATGAAATAAAATCCCGCTGAAGGGCTCCCTATATCCGGTCGGATAACTGCCACCGAGCCGTTTCTTCATCTCTGGCTGCCTAGCTGGAGGACTCCCCATCTTTCTCTTACGACTGTTCAACAATGATGAAGCATCATCATCTATCACCTCCCCTTCTTCTGCAATGTATTCATTCATGTCTTTCTGTAATTGCCCATTCATGCTCATTTGTCTACCATCTCTAGTTTCCTCGCAGGCCTTACCATGATCTACGTCATCGAGCGTAGACCAGTTTTGTCTTATCTCTTGCTTATTTTTCTCATTCTCTCAAGACCTAATTCAACTCCATCTTCTAGCTCCCTGTCAATACAATCAATGTCATCCATTACATCTTTTTTTATTGTGATTTCACCTCTTTCCTTTCTTCTTTTTCAAATGCAGCCTTTAACTGAACTTTGTCAGTCATCTGGACTGCTTCTTTATGTTGTGAGTGACCAACTGAGCCTTCCTTAATCTCGAGATTTCGACCATCCATTCTATCTTCGTTTCCAGCAACCATACAATCAGTTCCAAATTTAGATCTATCTCCCACTTCTCTTTTGTTATCACAAGTAATGTCACAGCCCAATTCTGTACTCCCACTATTGCTTTGGTTTTCGGTTCCCTCAAGTGACACTGCATTGTTATTTGTAGATGAGTACTGAGGGGCTGGATGAAATGAAATTTGTTTTGAGGCTTGTTCCTCATTTGTGGCAGGAGACTTTGTAGCATCTCTTTCTGCTTCAGTTGCATGTGATGGCGGAATTCTTTTCTGCTCGTAGAGTTCCAACATTTGATAGCTAACTTCTGCAAGAGAATGACCATAAGGACTCAGCAGACTATACAAAAATACAGTCGTTGTTTAACAGCAAACTACCCATGGAATAAAAGTGGGTTTTGTTCTTTAATAATAATGACTAACTCGATCAGAAAATGGGGATAAAACAGTCCAGACATGCGACATTAGCAGAAATTATTATAACGAATTGAGCCATCAGAAGACAGAAGACTAGGCAAATTTGATCAATTTTCTTAGCATGCAAATAAATTGAGAGGATGGAATTTCTTAGCATGCAAATTTGATCAGTTAGTGGCGTAGTAATGCCTATCCAATTACAGATTTTTAACAAACTAGTCTGAATTTCGGAGACTCAAAGAATAGAGGAGACATCGTTTCTTCTCCTCTACGCTCAAAGAGTAGTTTGAATTAATTCCAAAATGATTCAATTCAAATTGTCTTAGGCTTGGTTGATAATAAATAATGTTCGAATTCTGGCTCTAGTTCTGTTCAAATTGTCTTAAATTGTAGCACAATGGATTTGATGCTGGCTTATTCATGAGAAATATTCTTGAGGTTTTTGTTAAAACTAAACCACCAATATTATAGATTTATAGTGATAATTCAAATCACTCATTATAAGTGCTTCTGATTCTTGTGTGTAGCTAAAATCCTTTGAGACAATGACATCGACATTGATGGTTTTTCTCTCCCTTCATTCCCTTCCTTTTAAAAGATTCAACACTAAGGAAGGGCTTGCGGTAGCTGGATCAATTCCTTGCTTCATTAGCTTTTTTGACGCAAAGGCAAACCACTTGCTACTATATTTATACAGCTAACAGTTGGTTGCTGCTTCATTTAAACTTGACTGAACCAAGTAATAATAGTAAGCTTTACTAAATAGTTTTAATAGGTTTTGTTTCAATTGAACATCTATTCTGCATTGGCCTAATTTCAACTTAATGTGTCTGCAATCTCCTTCTGCAAGTTAGAGGCATGTAGAAGAAGATACAAAAGAGGCTACTAGTGTTTGGTAAAGAACTCTCTCCTCCCTTCCACTCCAAACTCGCAAACAAAATCTTATTGTCTTTCAAATATACCACAACATCATGGTGAAATCAAGGAGTTGTTGTTGTTGCTACAATTTTACAAGAATATCAAAAAAATGACAAGGCAAAATCAGCTGCATTAATCATCAAGGAATGGATATGCTCCAATATGCCAGCCGTCACCCACACTTCCTTAGCCTTACTACACCAGTACACCCCCTAAAAAGGTGTCCTTCATTCTCAGTGATTTACACATAAGGGCATGCATCCGTACATTGAACACATTTTTTTAAGCCTGTCTCTTGTTGGACAGCAATTCCTAACAATTCTCCACACAAATTTGTGCCATCTTTAATTTTCACATTTAATTATCAATCCATTCACAGATTGAGTTAAGCTTACGAGAATCGTGTTAAAAACTTTAAATAAAAACAATTCTATAAATATAATCAATTATTTTTTAAATTATCCAAACATAAAAAAAAAATCAATTCTATAATGTTTAATATTACTTTTTATCCTCCCAAAATGAAAACAAAACATATGCTAAATGTTAAAATCACTCACATAACCTTTAAAAAAAAATCACAATCTAAATCCATATTTATTATCTTGATGAGATTTTTGTCATATACAGCAAAAAAGAACCGCAACCATCGATTGCAGAACATAAGAAGCTTGTGAGTATAAGCTTTGACCAACCTTCGAACTGAACGGGAAGTTGCTGAATCATGAAACTGAATCATCATTCCAGTCCACTCAAGTGCTTAGCTGTCACCCTCAGAACGTGACCCAACATCTTTTTTCTCTTAAAACACTTTCATTCAATTAAATTAATCAATTTAATTACATATTAAACAAAAAAAATTAAGATTATTACATAGCAAAACAACGACTCTTTGTTAAAATTCATATATATATAAGCAAAACAACGACTTTTTTTTTTGATTGAGCAAACCAACGACCACTAATTTTATTTTTTATACAAAAACGACCATTAATGTTAGCGAAGTAATAAAATTATATAAAAAATAACGTGCCACATGCACATTACAGTCCACATGCACAATTACAAAGAAAAAACTAATAACTTCGTCCTCGTAATAACACTATCAATATCAATAATCCCTTTTGTCTAATTTATCGTATAAGATAAAACGTGCACCTGGGCTTGGAACCTGCGTTTTTTGTTTTTTTAATAACAACATATTACATTACACATTCCTAGTGGCATGTAGCTAAGGTTTTTGGTTCGGACAACCGTTTGATTACAAACCTATAGTATACAATTAAATTAAATTAACAAAATAGCATTAGCAAAGTTTGTACAAGTTTAATTGTGACGGTGGATTAGTCTCCTACGCCTTGTGAGAGAAGGCAAAATAATGAAAAAGCAAAGTTATTCACAGAAAAGCAAACAACAACATTGATTCATCACAAAAAGAATTGCTTCTCTTCCAAGCCAGCCCCAGCCAGCTATAGAATTAGTTGATTTTACACTAACACTCATAATTTTACACTTCCAACATTAAAACCTCACACCGTTACTCACGAGAAAGAAAGTTTTCATCGTTACTATAAAACCCATCAAAACGTTCTTCTTCCATTCTTCTCCATTTTCCAATGAAGATTACTACATTTTCTCTCATTCTTATATATTTTTTTCAATCCACACGAGCAATCCTAAATCCTATCGATTTCTTAGCACTACAATCTATTCGAAGATCACTTCACGATGTTCCTGGTTCCAAATTCTTCTCATCTTGGGACTTCACCGATGATCCCTGCAACTTCGCCGGCGTTTACTGCGCTGCCGATAAAGTCATTGCACTCAGTCTCGGAGAATCTAGAGCTGGTTCACCTGGCCTCACCGGGAAAATTGACACCGCCATCGGAAAACTCTCGTCTCTGGTAGATTTAACTGTTTCTCCAGGGAGAATTTACGGTCATCTTCCTCAGTCCATTTCGCAGTTGAAGAATCTCAAGTTTCTTGGTATTAGTCGGAATTTCATCTCCGGGGAGATTCCGGCAGGGCTCGGTCAGCTTCGTAATCTCAGAACAATTGATCTAAGTTACAACCAGCTCGCCGGAACTATTCCTCCGTCAATCGGAAAATTGCCGGCGTTAAAAAACCTGGTTCTCCGTCATAACCGTCTAACCGGTTCAGTTCCATCATTCGTATCGGCTCGAAGCCTCAACCGGCTTGATCTAAAGCATAACTCACTCACCGGTTCACTTGCTCCGGATTCCCTCCCTTCATCACTACAATACCTCACTCTCTCATGGAACCAACTCACCGGACCAGTGGATCGGGTTTTATACCGTTTAAACCGGTTAAACTATCTTGATCTAAGCTTAAACCGGTTCACCGGTTCAATCCCGGCTCAACTATTTACATTCCCTTTAACAAATCTACAGTTAGAAAGAAACCAATTATGCGGTCCGGTTGAACCGTTCAACGAAGTTACAATCCAAACCGTTGATCTAAGCTTCAACAAATTTTCAGGTAATATATCACCTTTATTAGCAACGGTGCAAAATTTGTATCTAAACAACAACGCTTTCACCGGTGAAGTTCCCGGTAGCTTTGTGGAAAGGTTATTAGCGGCGAATATTCAGATATTGTATTTGCAGCATAATTATCTCACCGGAATTGTGATTAATCCAACGGCAGAGATTCCGTTGAGTAGTTCTCTTTGTTTGCAGTATAATTGCATGGTTCCTCCTGTTCAGATGACGTGTCCTTCCAAAGCTGGTTACCAGAAAATCAGACCTGCTAAGGAGTGTAACAAATACCATTGAAAATCTCATACCATATATCATATTATATTATATAGTTACATAAGCACCGTATTCAAGTCAGATCACCTAATATTGAAACATTAAAACTAAAACCATAGACTATATTACATATAGCTTTTGTTTTCTTGCTTTTGTATTTAATTATTCTTTTTGACTTGTTTTACTAATTTATTATTATTAGTATGATATTAATAAGATGAATGTGAAGACTTGCAATTAGCAATCAGGTACACATTGTTCTGTGTATTGCTTTTACTGATGTAGTATATTCATTTTAGCTAGCAAATAAAACGAGAAAGCACAAGTTGTGATTCTATCAACAACAAAAGAAAAGAAGCAAAAGTTATGTTTTATTCTGCGAATAATTTTCCTTTGATACATAATATAAAACTCCAAAAACATAATATTCAGATAGTAAAAGACCGGAAAGATATTTAATATATTAGAATTTTGGGTTGATATGCAATTTAGTGTGTGACTCTGTTTTGCCGCTAGACTTTTACGCAGAAGAAAAAGGCCTAGTCTTGTATGATTATCTTACAATATAGTCGATGTATTTTTGTCTTTTCTCTATAAATAATTATTTATTCTTAAAAAAATCATTCAAACTCGCATTATCTCCTTTTCATTTTTATTTTTCTTCTAGGGCGGTTATTATACCATTGTTTCATTGTTGGCCATTCATACTATCCCCAAAACTGCTTTCGGTTATTTGTTGGGATAGTACGAGGCTAAATAGAGACTTTTGTATTAGTAGTTTTGGGCTTAGTATGATTGATCAAAAAGGATTGTCCACTATCATCTTATATTCCATATTAGTATGAATGTAAATTTTTTCATATCAATTTTCATCTTCTCTCGCTCTATCATCTTCTCCGGAGGGCACACGAGAATGACGACAAACTTTCTCCCGCTATATGGCGATCATGGTTCTTGGAGTTTGCTCCATCATATCATATTCTAGAACTATTGAGTAGTTGGGACATGAGGTTGTTACCATTCTCGTCCGTTTTTTAGTCGTGAAATAAGTTTGTAGTAGTTATCCATAGTAAAGATATTATAGGATTTATTCGATGTATGTATGCATCTTTATTTGATCTCATATGATGACGATGATGTTAATGTATTATGAAATTGTGTTCAAATAATAAATTATGTTGAATTAATAAACTATGTTGTCAATTTTTAATAATGTCGTCGTTTTAATAAATTATGTTGAATTAATAATTTGATTCAAATTTGCACAAAAACTAAGTCATATATCGTCCATATTTAATATCAATAAAACGTCAAACATGCTTCAAATTATAAAATTCAAAGAAATGTAAAATAGGCAAAACATATGAGGCGCGAAAAATGAATTCTCTATGTATTAAGCCAAAGCCTAAGTCATTCAATAGGTGTTTACTACTTTATGTTAAGAAATGGGTTAACAAAACTAAAGGCCCAAGAAATATTTGTAAGTTTGTAAAACTTAAGAAATGAGTTATTATTTTTTCCACCCTACTGATTTCTCGTGCGTCCTATTTTTTTACGAAAATGCTCATGTGATTTTTGAATCTTATAATTTGAATGGGGTGAAAATATGAGTTTATCATTAATTATGATTTTATAATCTAAAAACTTCAAAAAAAAATAGGGCGTGTTCCTTACATTTTTTTAGATTATCGAATCCGAACACCCCTTACATACATTTTACATGGAAAAAACTGTTTGGATTATATGGTTTGAGTTGTATAAGCACAAATTTTGAGTCTTTTTGTAACATTGAGAATGAGTTTAAGAGTCATATTAATCTTCCTAACTCTCATCATTCCGTTTTAGGTCATTGTTAGTTGTTCTTAGTAAAAAATTCGGTTTTTATGCTACTTGATCAGATTGCTCCAAAACTTCCCAAGAAAATCACGAAAAAAAAATCAAGGATCAAGTCTCCCTTAGAAAGGACTTCTTATGGGATTCCGCCCCTTAAAATCCAAATTTTATAGTTTAGACCCTTTTTTTTTCTTTATATTCTCAGAAGAAGAAAAATCTGAAAAAATTTGCTTAGTTTTATTTGATTTTTAAAAAAATTTGGTGGTATTTTTATGATTTTATTTGACAGGTTTTTATCATTTTTTACTTTGTTTTTCGGTTGTTTTTAAAAGCAAAATTTAAAACTGTTGAAATGGGAAAGATTCTAATTGTCAATTATATATAAGCATGTTTTAGATTATAAAATCCGAACACAATTTAGATGTGTTCGGATTTTATTATCCGAAATCCCATGAGCATTTTTATAAAGTTATAGGGCGCGTCGCATGAGAAGTAGATGGGGTGAAAAAAGTAAAAGCCTAAAAAATTGAGAACGAATTTGACTAAAAAAATGGAAATGGACAATAAAAAAGTTGTCGCCCAATCGACATGTTTTGTAGGATGACTTCTTATTTACGCCCCTCAAAATTACTTTTGACCGAAAAATATTCTGAGAGTTATCTATCAAATATGGAAAGAAAAGAAATTAAAAAAACTTTAAAAATTATCTCTTGGATTTTTTAAGGGACATAAGAGACATTGAGGGGTTCTAAAAATAACCGCTCGTTTTGCAATCAGACTGGATTTGTAAAGCCTAGAGCAAATACATGGAACGAAATCTATCTATAGATCCAAATAATGATAAATTAAAAACCATATCACAAGCATATCTAAAACAAACAACAACAAAAAGCTTTTCCCACACTTCATGTTTCTCATGATGTGACCTCTGAAATTTCAAAAATGTTCTTCGATTTTTCGATATTATAGTCCGAAATAAGGTTTTCCTCACCCTCCATTTTTGGCTTTCTTTTATCAATGCCCAAAAAATTAGTTGTTGTTGTTTTAGCCACGGTTGAATCGTGACTGATTTTTTTTCTTCTTCACCAATACAAATTCTAAATCGAAAAAAAATAAATACCTTAAATTTTATAATCCGAACACTTAAATACGAAATTAAATTTCACATTATTTCCTACAATTTTTTTGCACTAGAATGGTTCGAAACATGTATAGGGGACACATCTGGATTCTAAAATCTGAAGTGCTAGTTTTTTAAGATTTCATAATCCAAACACACTCTCCACACTCTATATCCAATTTTGACATATGGGATGTTTGGATTTGTTGGAACAGAAATGTAACAATCAATTGAGAATGAAAAACGTGATATTTTATTGCTGTTTGGCTTCTCTTAAATAGTCTAAGTACAACTGAAAAATCCTAACTTTT
>Ga0209282_1001305_pt1 | contig 13545 bp, 8 predicted proteins | sample Mtrugardesep15_FD_187529 | JGI IMG/M metagenome (GOLD analysis project Ga0209282, IMG submission 187529) | Root nodule microbial communities of legume samples collected from California, USA - M. trunc garden sep15 (SPAdes) (version 2) | ecosystem: Host-associated > Plants > Roots > Nodule...
AAGTTTTCTTTCTTGTCCTATTGGTTTTCTTCCAAAGTATATGCAAACGAGATAGGAATTGTAATTTACGTTTTGATTGCTAGTAAGAATTTAAGCTATAAGTCTTTTTTAATTATCCTTAAAAAATGTCTTTGTTAATTAAATACTTTTAAAAAAAGTCTTTCTCAATTAATTATTTACACAAATATAGATAGAGGTGTCAAATGGGTTGGACCGACCCAACCCATTTATAATCGGGCCACATTCTAGAGTTCGGCTCGATCTGTGTGGGTCATGGGACAGCCTAATCCGTTTTAGTTTTCTTTTTTAAATTTTGTTCACTCTTTTTTATATATTAGTTACTCATAACTATCTTTTTGCTAAAATATGATTGGATAGACGTAGAAATGTAAAGAATTTTTACATTAACATTGAATATTTATTAAACTTTATATTTATTCCTTCGGTTGAATCAAGTTAATAATTTAACTTTAAGACTTTGAGCTAAATCATCCATTTATATTAAGTTTACTTATTTAAATATTTTTTTATTAATAAATTTTAAATTAGCGATTTTTTAAATAGTGTTTTTTTAATGGGAATATTGATAGTGGGTTGGTCTGAAGCCTGATGGGCTACCCGACCTCATTTCTATATGGGCTAAATGGATTAGGGCAAGAAACCCGAGTGCATTTTGGGCTGGAGTTTTTAGGCTCGGACTGGCCCAAAATATGGGCTAATGGGTCGGTATTAAGTCCTTAACGTATTATCCCTTGTATTCTCTTGTGACCTCATGTCTTTCACACTCGCACACAAGTTTTTCTATTTGGTCAATTGCCGTTTTTATCTTTCACACTCGCACATAAGTTTTTCTATTTGGTGAACTGCCGTTTGTTTTTGTTAACCCTCTGGTTCGGGTCCATTGTGGTATGGAGTTCTTCAAGTAGGTAAGAAAAGTCAAAGCTATAAACATAATATATGGTTAAATATGTTATTAGTTCTTACAAAATCACGATATTTCAACTTTAGTCTCTATTAAATATTAATTGAAATTTTAGTCAATATAAATGCAAATAAGAACTAAAACCGAACAATTTTTTTTGGGTCTAAACTTTTAAAGTTACAATTTTGTAGGGACCAAAATTCATATTTAACTCCATGACATATGCGTTGATATTTTTTCTATTTCCTACAATGTTTTTTTTCCACTCTAATTTTTGTTGTTTTTTTTATACTAATAAGTTAACACTCGTATGTTCATTTTATACTTACTTATTTATGTCTCTCATACTAAATATAGTTATAAATTGTTCAAAAGTCTTAACTCATTCGACAAAAATGTTGAGTTAATAATAATTTTATCATTTCGTCTATCTAAAAAAAAGTAAATATAGTTATAAATTTTTTTAACAAACAAAAAATATTAATTTGGGGTTTCTCACATACCTTTTGTGTTTAAAATCATTATTTTTTAATCTTATATTAGGTCTCCCTACCTTTAAATTCATGACTTCTCCCCTATTAACACATATTAGCAAGCCCCTTTAATAAAAACTATTGAAATAATATGATAACTACTTGGAGAATACCCGAAACATCCCACTCTTCAAAATTACTCAATTATAATTTCATCTTTTTGGTTACGTATTGAGAGGTGAACTAGTATTATCTGTCTGGGGTGAAATTCAGAATTAAAATTGGGTATGCCAAAAGTACTCATTGCTCATGAATACCAAACCTTAATCATCTTCTTTGTACAGATCAAGCCTTTAATCACCCTTAATAATCTCGTGTTTAGACATCGTGATCAAGGATCCCCATCAATATATAGTCAATTTATTAGTATATTTAAAAAAATATCTCAATCAATAAACACGCAATCATTTTGACAAAAAAATACATAAACCCCAAGACAAATAGACACAAAAATTTTAAATAAAAGCTGGGCCATGTAAAGCACGTAGTTTAGCTACATATTCTAGGTTTTGGGTAAAACAACCCTCTTAGATCTTGAGGACCTTATTTTTTGTATAATATAATTTATAAAACTACGTTTATCTCTAATATTTTTTAATAAATCAATATTTTATATATCAATGATTAATCACAGATGAATAGAAGACAAACACACAACAAATTGCTATGTTGGATCTTTTTAGATGACAAAATCAATTTTCGTAAATACAACATTCATGTACTTAAAAGTCTTGAGATTGTTGTGCGTGACCTTTTGAACTCTATGTACTCTTTCCGTTTCAAAATGAGTGTCGTTTTAGCTAATTGCACACATATTAAGGAATGAAATGAAATAATCATCAGACATAACACTTTTACTAAACTGTCCTTACTTATTAGAAAAAGACAAACTTAAAGTTGCATTGAAAATTGTGTGAGAGAAAAGTTGGAAGAAAAAAATTAAAGTTATATTGAAAATGTAAAACGACATACATTTTGAAACAAATTTTTTTAACTAAAGTGACATTCATTTTGAAATAGAGGAAGTAGAATGTCAACAACCCCTAATGTTAGAAAACAAAAGTATCAAAAGCAAACTATATAAAAGCATTTGATGACTTCAACTTTAAAAGGGCTCAAATTAATTCACGAAAAATATAATTGATTTTGACATGTTTAAATGTTTTATAATATTATTAATTTTGCTTGTAATTCCACTTTAAGCTAAAATTTAGAACTTTGGACTTTTACCATTGATTTTATATTTAAATTTATTTTTCAATCATTCTTATTTACATATATCAAATTAAAAATTATTTTACATTCAATTCACGTTAATTCTAAATCAATTTTCACCATGGCAACCGAACATATATGCTAACCTTTTGAACCTGGAACTCCGAAGGTAAAGCATCAAGCAAAGAAAAGATAAAAGGCAATGAACTTATTGGGCAGTGGATTCACGCAACATATAACGACCTCAAAGATCGAATTTGTGCCTTGCCTACCTACTTACTAACAGAAATATAAAGGACACCAACGTACACAATCAATCTCACGCAATTTTTTATTGGCACTACTTCTACATAACCACCATCTCCCTCATTTATTTACTATATTTTTACACCAATATATTTTATTTAAATTAAATTAAATGAAATAGGTCAATTTGAAAACGAGACACGAAATGCTATCAACAGCACCACGTTTCATTCCCACTAATAGTTTATTTTGTCCGCATATAAGTTGCATTCATTTATCACATTCTAATGTTTGACCACAAAATAATATTGACAATGACATGAATTAAAAACATAAAACAAAATTAAAATAAAGAATATAGATTTAATGTCTTCGTAAATTTAGTTCAATTGTTAAAAATAATGCATAATAAAGATATGTTTCGACTTGAATAAATTCAAGAACTCACTTTTTTTTTTCTTTCTTTCTATATAAATAAAAAATAAAGGTAAAAGAGAAAATATAAATACAAATTGTGACGACGGAATCTGTCGGAAGAGCAAAACAGAGCATCTAGATCTTACAGCCGAAAGAAGTTTCATCTTTTTTATCTCTCCATTATTTCCCGCTGAGGATTTCACGGAAGAACAAATTCAACCAAATTCAGACATGAATTTTACGAAACAATTCATCAAAATTCACCATGAAACCTCATAATTCAAGCTTCAACATCATCATCACCATCTTTTTCTTCTTCTCATCACTATCTGTTAATACTGCAAAGAGTTTCAATGAATCCGATCATCATCACACAAGAAGAATTCTCCATCAACCATTATTCCCAGCGAGTTCAGCACCACCACCATCACCCTCCACCATCACACCACCACCACCACAACCTTCCTCCGACAACATTCCATTCTTCCATGAATATCCAGACGCACCACCGTCGAATCAGAATCAAGCAGCACCGTTAACTTCTAACGCTACAACGGCGAATCCAACGGCTACACAACCAGCAAAAGGAACGAAGAAAGTAGCAATAGCAATCTCCGTTGGAATCGTTACGTTAGGAATGTTGTCGGCGTTAGCGTTTTTTTTATGCAAACACAGAGCAAAAAACGCCGCGGATACACAGAAGCTAGTGAGTACTACCACACAGAGAAACAATCCTCATCAACAAGATTCGTCGAATTCATCTGCTCCGGTAGTTGCTTCGAATTTTCTCTACATTGGAACTGTGGAACCTTCCAGGAGGTCAACGACGGTCAACGATCAGAATCAAACGGAGAAGCCTAACCGTTCACCGTATCATAAACTGAATTCCGTTAAGCGATCTGATCGGTATCGTCCGAGTCCAGAGTTACAGCCAATGCCGCCGTTAAGTAAACCTCCGAACGGAAACATTCCGCCGGCGATGTCGTCGGAAGAAGATTCCGACGAAGAAAGTAACGAAACAGCGTTTCATTCACCGCAGAATTCGTCGATAAGTCAGGAAGATGGATTTTACACGCCGTATTCAGTTTCACGGCAGAGTTCTCTCAGTAACGGTAGTCCGGCGAAGAAAGAGAGTAATTCGACGGTTACGCCTCTTCCGAAATCGAAGAGAACTTCGCCGAAATCGAAATCTGCTCTTTCTGCTTCTTCTCCGGATATTCGACACGTCATCATTCCATCTATCAAGCAAACACCTCCACCGCCACGTCATCCATCGGAGAAACAGTTAACCTCTTCCGGTGGAGTTGGACATTCAAGAAAACCGAAATTCTCAGCACCACCGCCACCGCCGAATTTGGCTCATCTTCAATCAACAACTAATACATTTTCACACGTGTCTAAAACTTCAATTAATCATCCTCCGCCACCTCCTCCACCACCACCTCCGCCACCGCTGATGACACGAAAATTGGTATCGCCAACACCGGCGGTGTCGGCATCTATAAGTAGGTTAAGTGAAGGAGGTGGTTCTGTTAGTAGTGTAAGAAAAGGTTCAGAATCAGTTTCAGATCATGTTGAAGAGAGTAAGAATTTGAGATCTTCTTCCGAGAGGCTTGTTGAAGAAGCTAATGAAACGGAAGGTGGAAAACCGAAGTTGAAAGCATTGCATTGGGACAAAGTTCGTGCAACTTCTGATCGTGCTACTGTGTGGGACCAAATAAAATCAAGCTCATTTCAGTGAGTATAAATTGAATATTTAATTCTCTATATATCATTTTTGGGATTGTAGTTGTAGTAGTTGAAGTACAATCGTGAATTAATATTGCTCATGTGTTATTTTTTGTTTTTAATAGATTAAATGAGGATATGATGGAGTCTTTGTTTGGTTGCAACAATGGAACAAATTCAGCTCCAAAACCAAAAGAACAAGGTGTTAGAAAATCAGTTCTTCCTTCTGTTGATCATGAGAACAAGGTGTTAGATCCTAAGAAGTCACAAAATATAGCTATACTGTTAAGGGCACTGAATGTGACAAGAGATGAAGTGTCGGAAGCTCTTTTGGATGGTAAGTTGTTACTTCATTCTTTTCCCTTTTTGGGAGTTTATACATACTTGCATGATAGATATCAAAACTTTCAAATCACGTTTTCTAATTTTGGTAAAGCATACAAATTGGGGTATCTTTGGTGTGTTCGTCTACACCGTACATATGCATAAATTTTACTGCGTTAACCCTCTGGTTCATAGGAAAAAGAGACTCTAATAATATGAAATTCGACCAAAAAATAAGTAAAGTCTGATCAACAATTGTTCGCATATGCATTATAGATTTAACTTTTGAAATAATTAATAATCAATTCAGTTCATGTATGATATAGAAAAAGTTGTGTAGGAAGGGCATTAGGTATTAGTCATAGAGAAGCATGGCTCAACCATTTCAAAACAAAAAGTCTTCATCACTACATGTGTGATTTAGTATGGAAATGTCTATATCAGCATCATGCCACGTGCATCATTATGTTATTTTAAGAGAGGTGCAAATTTAGGTATTCTTGTACTGGAATGGAAATTTCAAAATGTGGTAAAAACCAAATCCAAGTCCAGCACATACATTGTACTACTTGAGAAGAAAGAATAAAACAAGGACATCTTAACTAATGAACATCTTTAACTTACAAGCTATTTTTGTCTTCTTTAACCGAAGAATTTTTGTCATTAAACTAGATACTGCAGTTGCCACCAAAATTAACTAACCTATGTTCCTTAACAACTTAGATTTGCCTTTTTGCTATAAGGGCTGTGCTTTCTCTAAAAGCAAAAGCAATAGTAATCTAATTTTAGTGAGAGCCCTGATCACAGATGATATTTCCAAATCATCATAATATGCGTTCGCCATGCTCTAATCCAAAAGATGGATTATTCTATCAATTCTCTGACTGCACAGTGTTTCATTTTTATCTTTTTCTTTTATTCAAATTATAGAAGTACCAATCTCTAATTCCTTGATTCTTATATCAGCTGAGGGGTAGTAAAATTCTGCCCTAACTTCCCTTACAGTCTACTGGTTGTTGGCCATTATTCCCAAAAATTTAAAAAGTAAATAAACTTTAAATTGTGTGGATGTCTAAATATTTGATGCATATTTATCATCACGTTACTTGTGTGCCTTCACCTCAAATGACAGTTAATTGTAAGGCAGTAATATCTAAAAGTGCTTCATCTATATTAAGGCTTTCTATCACATTCAAGTCTAACTGACATGGAGAAGTATTTGTTCATCAATTGTATGCTTGAAATCACTAAATATTAAACACACTGTATTTCCAATTTGTATTATTAATCTACCGAGTCAGTAATATAATTCTAAAATATGTGAAATATCAGAATATAGTTATTTACAGAAAGTGATGTCCTAGTTTGCTATTGCCTTGAACCAACTGCTTATTTGCATCCTATATTTTCATTTTGCCAAAATAATTGATTCATGGGGGTGGTTTTATTTTTTAATGAAACAGGGAATCCTGAAGGTTTGGGTGCTGAGCTATTGGAAACCCTAGTAAAGATGGCTCCTACTAAAGAGGAAGAGATAAAATTGAAAAACTATGACGGCGATCTTTTGAAACTTGGACCTGCAGAAAGATTTCTTAAGGCAGTGCTTGATATCCCTTTTGCATTCAAAAGAGTTGAAGCTATGCTATACAGGGCCAACTTTGATTCAGAAATCAACTACCTCAAGAAGTCTTTCCAAACCCTGGAGGTATGGCTAACCTTCAGCTCCTTGTTATCTTTGATATCTTGATGTCCTCTGACAAACTAACCTAACCGCTGTTAATATCTATCTCTCAGGCAGCAAGCGAGGAACTAAGGAACAGTCGGTTATTCTTCAAACTCCTCGAAGCTGTTCTGAGGACAGGAAACAGAATGAATGTTGGCACTAATCGAGGTGACGCTAAAGCTTTCAAACTCGACACACTCCTAAAACTTGTAGATATAAAGGGAACAGATGGAAAAACCACATTGCTACACTTTGTGGTCCAAGAGATCATTAGGTCTGAAGGTGCAGAAACTGCATCTGCAAACGGAACTATACCCAACCAAATGGACTCCAAATTTAACGAGGAACAGTTTAAGAAGAATGGATTGCATGTTGTGGCTGGTCTCAGTAAAGACCTTGGTAATGTCAAAAAAGCAGCAGGAATGGACTCGGATGTGTTAAGCAGCTACGTTACAAAGCTTGAAACGGGGCTTGAAAAAGTGCGATCAGTTTTGCAATATGAGAAGCCAGATATGAGAGGAAATTTCTTCAACTCTACGAAGCTCTTTTTGAAATACGCAGAAGATGAAATTGTAAGGATTAAGACTCACGAGAAAGAGGCTTTATTCCTTGTGAAAGAAGTTACTGAATACTTTCATGGAAACGCAGCGAAGGAGGAAGCACATCCATTAAGAATTTTCATGATTGTGAGAGATTTTCTAAACATTTTGGATTTGGTTTGCAAAGAAGTGGGAAGGATGCATGATAGAATTGTTGGTGGTGCTTCAAGATCATTCAGAATAGCTTCAAATGCACCATTACCGGTTCTTAACAGGTACAATGGGAGACAAGATAGAAGCTCAGATGAGGAAAGCTCATCCCCTTAGTATTGTGAATACAAAAAAGAAACATAGCCTCTCAAAATAACAGTGAAAGTAAATGAATGCTTTTGCAAATTTGAACTCTCATTGGGTTTAATCCCATTTCACTAGTAGCAAAAGTGAAGGACAACCTTCATTGAGATCAAACAGCAAAAACGTTAAATGCATGTTCATGGTGGGGAAGAGAAAGTGAACATACAGTTGAAACAATTTCCTGGTTCACTCAAATGGGCTACAAAGATTCATGACAATGTCCTCTTTCAAATGAGAGGTATAGGAGATGCATCATTTTGTTTCTTCCACTAAAATACGTATCCTATAGTCAAAATAGTTTCTATTAGATCAGAGACATAGTTCCACACATTTTAATGATGTGAATGTTTTGGTTTACGTAAGAGGCTCTATATGTAATTTTTTAAAATCAAATATTGATAATAAATAGCTGTTTTGCAGCAATTTCTTTATCTGTACCTACATTTTAATGTTTATACCAGTACATTGAATCTTTGAAAATAATATTGATACATTATATTTCGCAGTTAATTTTCTATTTATCTTGTTTTTTTGGAAAGCAAAGAGAACATTTCAATCAACAAAATAAATCCACAAGCATAAGTTGTGTATGCATGAGAAGTTACAAATAGTCCATCCCCTATTCTTCTGAATGTACATTGTACACCCAAAATATATCTAAACAGGAAAAAAAACTTAAGAAAAAACACCAAATAATATCAATTAAAGTTCCCAAGAGTCAAAAACAGTATTGGCCAAAATTGCTCCCCTATGGTAAGAATTTTGGAGCAAGTTTTCTACTACAAAAGCAATGACCTTAAGAAAATTGTTATGACTTCCCTTTTTGGGGTAATCTACTTACCCTTTTGGATCAAACACACCATCCATTTTTCAATTACTCCTACAACTTACCACAGTAATCATTATTATGATAGGCTAAATGTCAGACCAAAACTTTGAATTTTTTTCATAAGGTCGGAGTTAGGCCTTGTATTTGTCAGCTACATACAACTTACCAAAGAATTATTTATTACCATATTAAATGTTAATTCAAACATGTGATACATTCCTTGTTCCGGTATGCTTCAGAACAAGTACTGGACCAGCTTTCAACCTTTAATTCCACCCTCAATAATTGTATCAACAAGACTACCAATTCCTTGCACTGCTGATCCAAGGAAAACAACAAAAAGGGTTTCAAAAGTAAACATTACAAAGGAAAAGTAAAGGTACTTGTGTTGAATAAAGAAAGTCATGGATGCTTTAGTAGATAACTAGCTGTAAATCACCACTGAGTTGCCTTGCTAGTCGCTCCTTTTTATCTTTTCTGAGTTGCTCCTTTATAAAGAAAATCAAATTCGTCACCACTGGACCCAACTGTCATTCATATTGATATATCTATTGCTCTTTTAAACATTAATTAGTTATATCATATAGTTATGTACACTATTACTGAAGAGAGGATGTTAAGAAAGGTTTCTAATTGAGAATGAGATCAGTTGTATTCTATATTTCTATGCATTCAGGTTCTACTCTTTTAGCCATTGGTAATTCACATGGTGCAATTTACCTTAAATTCGGTATCAGAACATAAGGATGCATTTGTAAAAACAGTGCATACAACTTACACTAGTAAATCAGAATAAATTGAAGGATAATGATAGTTTAGTTTAAAATTGAAATATCAAATAAAGGACCAAAATCAATTGTAATATATTGATTTGACCATATAGTTCATTTAAAAGCAACGGTCAAAAGAACAAAATAAACAAATGTTGGAAGAAAGTGCTCCTATGCTATATATTGTTTACAATAAAGTAGAGAGGAGCAACACTTCATCCTTAAGGGCCATTTCTTACTATAATAATACATAACTTTACAATTTCATCATGTTTTTATCTCAACTGCTGTAATCTAATAGTTCTATATCCCCGGAAAAAGATTGTCATTGTGGCTGAAAGCATGGTGCAATCCCAATTCCTCTTGTTTTCAAGATCTTTTCAACCAAAATTGTCCATCTAATTTCGTCTTTCTTGCTTTGTTTTGCTATTCTCTGCTTAAAGTTCCTGAAATGAAAAGATTTGTTACAATTTATCTGAATGATTGAGCTGAATTAAGTACAACCATAGTTATAAAACACGTAATACTGTTACCTGCACAAAGGAACTCTACAGAAATCTGGATCAGCACACAGTCGAGAATGCAGCTCCAACAGTTGCCACATCCTCTTGCAATGAGCACAACCCCCGGGGACTCTCAACTTGCAACCAGCAAAATGACGAACAAGCAATTCAAGCCCTTTGCAGGAAGTATACCTACACAGCTGGTTTGCTTTGAAGTCTTTATCATGCGGGCCAATAGTTCGACAACCATCTCTACATATGTGAACTAGAGCTTCCATTGCATCATATAATTGCAAATAGACCTCTCTTTCATTCATTTTTCTGATCCTTTCCTTCTTACTCTGATCAATCAATTCATTCAAAAGTAGTAAGACAATGGCCTAATTATCTGTTATTGTGTAAAAAAATACAAAATAAAAATAAAAAATTAAGCTGCAAAGATAGAGTCTTACATTTTCTTCTTCAATCATTGATTCCAGAATTTCCTTTTCTAGAACTGGGTGACTCTGCTTCATTGCTTTCCATCCTTCCGACTCCGAAACAGTTTTGAAGTTCTTTAGTATTTTACGGTGACAAATGAGACTGAGCCGTGGAGCATCACAAAGTAATGCAAGTTGAAATACATCAACTAGATTATCCATGGTGAGTAAACCCAATTCTAGCTTCTGTTCACATTCATGCTTCAAGTGAGGGACCGCGTATACATGAGAAAGCACCAACAAATGTAGGACAAATTCCTTCATTTCTTCTTTCTCGTAACTGAAAAAAGGCAAAAAAATTCAGCACATTTATATGATGCAAAATGCATTACAGACACAGCAACTACAATGCATTCAACTACAACGCATTCAGAAACGTATAGTAGTAACTCTGAAAGCTTGATCAACTATGTTGATCTCCTCCCCCACCCCCCCAAACAAAACTCAAAACAAAAACAAAATTCCATTTGTTTCAATTTCACAGTTCTACTACTTCGAAATTGATCTACTCGGTTTAGCTGGTGAGGAACTCTCCACTACCGATTGAAATTTCTTAAAGTTTTCCTATCGGCAATGAATGGATGTATTTGCATATAAAAATCAAGCAATGACATCTAATTTGAGCAAATATAATGCCAGAGAATATTATCAAGCCTAGCCCTATAGTACAAGGAGACGAACATTCTTATGATTTTGAGGTTTATAAAGAGAACAAACATACCAGGAAGAGTACAAGTATCGAATAAAAACTCGTACTGCATCATGTGGAACCCCAAAGATTGAGATCGATCGCCACCGATTGGAACGATTTGCTTGCTTCAGCATGCCTCTCAATACAGGAGAAGCCACCGCCTAATCATATAGTATAAAGTGAGTGATATTCACTACAGTTGAATTCAAGATTAACATAAACATCATTCACATTAATGTTTAATGACAAAATATCAGGTTTTCATGATGAGAGCAGATCATACAACAACAGTATCATACTAAGCATGACTAGTTATCTCTTGATTAATCAACTCTTAAGCAGTGACATCTGTGGCCTTAAAATTGATTCATGGCATAACTATATCTGCTGAGCCTATGAAAATTTTGAGCCTACTACTCATTCGTTCAAAGAAATACGAGCACAGTTTATTGAAAAACACATTTTGACAATGAAATTTTTGATGTACCTAGCCGGCAACACCCGTGCATATACAAAATCAAGTGGGATGAATGAACTTACAATAATGTTAGAATGAGCATAAACAATGCCACCGTTATCAGTATTAATGCAAACATCGGCTTTATACCCTTCATTGAAAAGACGCTCCCACAGATCTCTTGTTGCAGAAGAGACACGGCTGCTTCCCCCTCTCGGTGATAAATTATTCATCGCCGCATACTCGTAAGGATAACCGGTTGCTGCTGATCGAGGCGAAGGAGGTGGTATCGGAACGAATTTTTTAGCATTCCGAAGTGATTTGCCATCCATGTTAGCCATCAGCTTATGCTTCACTGCTCTGCATAAACACATATAAATCATCAAGTCTTTTGTAATAGTTATATAAATAGATAAGGATAAAGATCCTTTTTTTTATTCTGCTGAAATTTAGGAAAAAAAACTGCGAACTATTGAATCAAAAGAATTAAAAATTATTAGAATATCACAAGTTTCAAATATTTCCTTTTATTGTATTATTATGATAAGCCATTACAGTATTACACATAGATTTGGATAAGATTGGTAAATTTCCTTATATGTTAATATGTTATTGTCATCAAATTATCATGATATACTTCAACTCTTTGGTTTTTTTTTTCTTTTTTTCGATACCATGCTATTGGTACGAAACTTCCACCGCCTTTTACGGTGACAAATCGCAATCGGAGAACCCGTGGAGCACACAAGGTGGGTTGAGTTCTCCCCTTCCATTCCGATAAACTATTCAGTTAAACGTCGTATAATATGTGGATAATATCCTTTTATTATGTGATTAAGATAAGCTATATTATGATCACCAAAAATAATTAAAGATAAGCTATATTACAAGTAGGTTTGGATAAAATTTACCACTTTCCTTGTAAGTTACAATTGTAGATTTATTTCTACATGATATGAATGGAAAATACCTCTTCATCAAAATACATACCTTAAATTTAGTAAAAAAAAATATACCTTGAATAAAATACTTAAGTTTGATACGGTGTTATCGTCAAATAATCATAATCATAACATTTTTACTCTTTCTCTCTTTGGTTCTATATTCATCCATACCGATAACAAAATTGAGTCTTCCTTTTATAGAAGAATGTGGGATACTTATATTTGCTTTTTTATTTGAATGTGGGATCCTTATTTTAATTTCTAATGTTTGGTGCCTCTAAGTTTTATTGTTAGATAACATCACGTGGTACGTTAGAAAATGTGGCAAATCTACATGTACTCCACATGACTGCACATCTCCAGAGCAAAATTGACAATTGTTTTGTTCAGTAAAAGTCGAAGAACTCTCTTTTCCCAAATCTTAAAGCCAGTGTAAATTCTATGCTTTACCATACAAAATTATAACATGCAGCAACTTCATCCTGGAGACGTGACATTGTTGTTGAGTACACTTGGATTGGCACATTTTCAATGATGCCGTGTCATGTTGTCTCACAGGTAAACTTACCACAAGGACTGTTTTGATTGACATGTTACAATTTCAAGTTCGAAATTGCTACTTGGACAAAGGAATGAATTCAACCAATGGTTACTATTTCAGAGACAAAATTGCCTATTTACTCAGAGTCTCAAACAAATGTACAATAGGATTGGCAAATCCGAAACAGAGAAACAAAACACGAAGACAGGGAAATGATTGTGGTAAGACAACAATAACAAAATTTTCTTTCTTTTTTTCATGAGTGAACTTGGAACCAAATGCTGAAAGACCCCAATTTTTTCTCTCATTTATTTCCTATGTTTTTCTTTC
>Ga0209282_1001306_pt1 | contig 13542 bp, 11 predicted proteins | sample Mtrugardesep15_FD_187529 | JGI IMG/M metagenome (GOLD analysis project Ga0209282, IMG submission 187529) | Root nodule microbial communities of legume samples collected from California, USA - M. trunc garden sep15 (SPAdes) (version 2) | ecosystem: Host-associated > Plants > Roots > Nodule...
GTTCATATCCACAATTGTTGAGTCCCACTGCCAAGTCATCAAATTAGTGACATGGCAGTCATTAATTGGGTCAAGGGACAGAATTTTAAATGATTAAACATTGCAAGGCTAATTTGCAAGGATTAACGATTACAGGGACCAATTTTTAAACGACCCCTAATTGCAAGGACGAAATACATATTAAAGCCAAAAAAAAATGTGCATGTAGGGGCAATGTTGGAAAATGCGCTCTCCACCCACTTTCTTCTCAATTTGGAGAGAACTCAAAAAGGTGTGGGCCCCACGGCATTTTATTCTCTCTTCACAATTTCATTGATGTTCCAAACAAGAGAAGTTGCATGTTTCTCTTCAACTTCTCTCCCATGTCTTTCTCTCTGTTGTGTTTCTCTCCTACCAAACAAAGTGTAAGGGTTTAGGGTGTTTCTAACATGGATATAAAAATAGTACGTTTTGTATAATATATATTTTTTGTTGAGATTGTGTTAGACCTATCTGGTTAGACATCTATATAACTTTTGACATATCAATGTTATACAATATTTTGGTGTGTTGACTATCTTTAAGGTTTTAGGGTGCTTCTAACATGGTAAAGTGCGGTAATGAGCGTCTATAATCATTTTCAATTCATATTAAAACCATTCAATTGAAAAGTGCGGTAATGAACGTTTATAATGTTCAAAATGATAGTGGCCTGTAAAGCTGAATTCCATTATGTTGGCTCGATAGTTGAACTTTGTTATGTTGATATTATTTGTGTCAAATCAATATAAAAAAAATGCATGGATAGTGTAATGAAAATATGTATTTTGTGGTATTGATTGTTTTCAGTTTTTTTTTTTACTAGTTTCATCTCTTCAGTAGAGAAATGATTCGTCAAGGGATGCGAATGGTGAATTATATGTCGGTTGATGTTGTGGATGCTATCATTACTTTTTCGGCAAAACTAAAATATGGTGATCTGTCCAAGTACGGGATTTATCGTCCCAAATTGAGACCTTTACAACTCAAGAACGTGACAGGAAAGTCTGCAGTTATTGATGTTGGAACCATCCAAAAAATTAAAGAGGGATCTATAGAGGTACTTGATTAGTTATTAATACCATATTTATGTAGATGATTAATTAACACAAAACTTAAGTATTCTTACTTAATTGTATAATTTAATAATTTTGTATAGAGTATAATATTTTTTTTTATCAACACAACTGCGAAGTTATAGCACTTCATGATATTTTATTTTTTTTGACAAAAGCACTTCATGATATTTATTATTCGTGAAATTTTTTATTAAAATTAAATCATAATTCGTTCAAACTTATAATACTTTTATTAAAGTATGAGCATGACATAACTTTGGATTTGGATGTCACAGGTTGTTCCTTCAGATATTACGAGAATTGAGAAAAAGAAAGTTGTATTTAAAAACAACATGGAAAAAGAGTTTGATGCAATTGTATTCGCGACTGGATACAAAAGCATAGCTAATGGATGGCTTAAGGTATACGCCATGATTAAGATAAATGGAGGAAAAATTGATCATCTCCATTACAATATACATATATTTTACATTTTATATTTTTACGCTTTTGCGTGTGTTTTTTCATTGGACTTTATTTCCCATATTTATTCTAATTCTCTAAGTTAATATATTATTATTTTATGTATTTTTTTCCAAAGGATTACAAATATGCTCTCAATGAGAAAGGGATGCCAAAAAATGCTTACCCGAGCCATTGGAAGGGGGATCATGGGTTATATTGTGCAGGACTAGCAAGGAGAGGCTTGTGGGGAGTCAAGATGGATGCAGAGTCAATTGCAGAGGACATCAACCAAACTCTTAATCTGCATAATTAATTAATATCATCTATTGAAGAAGCTTTTGCCATTTAGTTTCAACAAGAGTTATTAAAGTTTTGGTTGAGAATTGGGTTATGGGTAGTTGTACGTGTTTCTTTTTAAGTAAGGGTAGTTGTTATGTGTTATCTAGTTATAATAAGTGCTTGCTATGTATCTATGCATATCTATATATGTTTCATGTAATATTTCTCTTCAAGATAAAGTTTTCTGATCAATAAAGACATTGTGTTGCGTTGTCCATTTGTTGTATGTATATGATTATATTATATTATATTATATAGTAGTATGTACAATTTTTTAATTGAAAACATGTTTATTTTTTATTTTTACAAAAGGCAACCCGAGTTAAATATTGGAAACCATGCCAGCACTACAAAACAATACACTAATTACTCAAGTATTTGTATCGGTTAAGTGGAGGTCTCTTGTTAAAACACTGTGGAAATGTAACTTGATTATCCTAACTCCAACCTTTATAACAATGTCGATTTTAAGAGGATGATATTGTAAGGAGATCAAATCAATTAATGGGGAATACAACAGTTGCACCAAGGACAAATGGCATATGATAGCTAGTTTAAGTAGTCGTTGGACAAAAGAAAGTATAAGGAAAGATAGTGAAAGGAAAGAATGGTAAAGGATTGAAAGTGAGTAGAAAGTAAATGAAAAGTGAGATGATTGTTTAGTTGTTTGTTTGGAGTGAAAGTTGTGAGAAAGTGAGAGGAAAGAAAGATACATAAACAAAAAAATGACAAAGTTACCCTCAAACAAAAATAATATGTGATTAGAGAAAAATATTAAAATAATATTTTGATTAATATTAAAATAAACATTCAATTATAATGCAAGTTAAGTATAAAAGAGTATAACATTTTATTTTTGTTATAAAAATGGTATCATACGTTAAAAAAAGTGTTTGGTAAGGTTTAAATTGGAAAAAAAAACTGTCAAGTTGTTGTAATTTTCTGAAATTGGTTGGGTATTTATGTCATTTCAACCAAAAAGCAAACCTTTCCTCCACTTTCCGTCCAATTTAGGATGGATTATATTTTGAGTGGGTCCCAACATAATACTTTCTTTCCCTCTCTTGTTGTTGGCAAACCGAACAATGGAAAAAAGAATATTCTTCAATCTTCCTCTCCTTCCTCATTCTTTCCTTTTAGTTTCTCTGAAACCAAACATACCCTTAGGGTCTATTTGAGAGGATATTTTTTGGAGGAGATAGCTTTGGAGAAATACGTCTATATTACGAGGAAGCTTTTGGATTACACTTCGAACTTTGATTAAATTTCAATTCCTTTAGGTCAAAAACTGCATATCAACACAAATTATGAGAAAGATGCAGAGACAAGCAGTGTGCATCAGTGCATGGGTAGTTGGAAACATTGGTTGTAACATGAGAGATGGACAAATGCACGCGCGTACAATGGAGAAAAAAGATAGCATGTCGCTTCATAGTTAAACTCAACTAGAACGGATGATTTTAATCTAAGGGATGTTATTCACTCCTCTCATCTCTCACAGCAACTAGTGCTCTCATATGAGACACCCTCACACACATGTGTGCGCGTGCGTGTGTGTATATATATTAAAAGAACGTCATGATAAATGATCAACATTAGTTCTTCTTTAGCAAACTGACTGAGCTCAAATGATTAATAATCTTTATAAAATGATGAATCATTTGGAAGAACTCAAGTTTGATTCCTGAGTGAAATAATTATTTGTCAGACTATATTTACTTCACGACCGATCTCCGAATTACATAAAAAAAAAACATTAGTTCTTCTTTATTTTTCTTTCACATGTCATTCACTACTTATTTAAAATACATTAACCATTTAAAAAAATTGTGGCGAAAGTTATCTAATTTGCTTCTACAAAAAATATTTCCTCTCTTTTCAACATTATATATGTTTAAAGAGAAAGGATTCAAATCCTTTAATAATATACTAGTTTTTTTTAGGTCACACTATAATATACTAGCATTAGGATTGAAAATTATGGACGAAAATTAAATTAAATGAAAAGGCTTCACTGAAAATAAATTTTTCGACGGAGATTAATCTCATATAATAACGTAGTTATAATAGTCACATTCAAACATCCATAATTCAAACATCCATATATGACATCTAGTTAATTACGTTAAAAATATTGTTAATTTAATTGAATAAATGATTAATTCATTTTAAGTTCAAAATTATGGTTAATTCAAGTAGATGATTAACGGTAATTTTCAATCTGATTTAAAATATGAATTAATCTTTTAAATGATATAAAACTTTTTTACACACACTTTTTCAAACCCCTTTATCATATTTTTTTTTTTGGTGGTATAGTATTTTTATAAGATAATTCATAAAATTTATTCGATTAGATGCATGTATAAAAAAATTTATCGCACATATTAAACTTTTAAATTAACCATATGATTGCACACTCAAATGAATAACATTAACATTTTTTGAAGGGTGAATTAACATTAACATGATTAACAAGTGTAAGCAAGAGTGTGCCAATATATTTTTTTCCCTAGACTGTAATAACGGTGTCTAGCTTCAATTGATGCAGACACGGGTTTTTCTGAATCGCAGCGTGAAGAAGAAGAAGAAAGAATCGAAGTATATCAGAAGTTTCATGGCTAGATTTCATACCAGAAAACTATCACCCAGTATCATCACTTTCTACACCATTTTCGTCTTCGCTTTCTCCATCTTCATCTTCCTGTTATACGTAAGAACCTTCATCACCGATGAAGAAGATCAACCACATCCTCACATTTCTCGATCTCACGAGGTACACATCGAATCTTCGATTTGATCCAATTTATTGTTAGAGATCCAAATCGTATGCTAATTAAGAGTAATTAATCTTGATTATTGAAATTTTCTTAACTAATTTAATTTCTACATCTATCGATTGAGGCAATTTCTGCGTACTTTATAGAACTTTAGCATTTGATGCATTTAAATGCATCATAACACATGTGAACAATGTATGCGATTATTTGTAGAGATTTTATTGTTCGAATTATGCAAATTCGGGCTTCAATTTGCGTTTTTGATCCTTCACTTGCTCAAGTCAGTAACTGTTGCATTTGTTACAGGTGCCAAAACCACCTAGGTTCAAGGACGACGAACAGCTTTGGGTTTCTCCTAACAGTCATGGTTTCCACCCTTGTGTCAAGCCAACTGCGAAATATAAAGGTTCATATTATAGCTTCTTGTAGAATTGAATTGAATTTTCTTATTTCCCTAGCTTTTGCTCGTTTTATTCAAGGTTTTGTGTTTCAGTCATTAAAAGAAAGTCTGTGAATGTTTGTTTGTCGAGCATAGTATAGCCAGCCGTGCTATCATTGTTTAGAGATTTTTGTTTCTCGCGCTAATTCATAAATACATTTTACTACATCAGGTGTTCAACAATTTGATCGCTATCTGTCTGTTAGAAGTAATGGTGGACTGAATCAAATGCGAACTGGTGTAAGTAGTTTCTGACTTTCTTGCAACGCCTATTAGCTGTAACTCATATAAAATGAAAAGCTAAATTCATGCTCTTATGTCTGTAATTGTATGCAGTCATATATTTTCATTCAATTACACTTTCAAAACTTTGGTACATGATAATACATATTGTAGAGTTGCTATTTCAAATTTCCTGTATCGAAATAGGTTATTGGGTTAATTCTTTTGGCATGAAATAATAGGAATTCAATATTCATGTTCTTGTTCTTTCCCCCCTTGTTTTCCTTCTGGCAGTTATGAACATGATAACTTTTTCTCCCAATTTATGCCAAAACTTCAATAGTTCTCTGCATACGGTAAACAAACATACTACATTGTTTGTGCTGAAGTGAAGATTAAGTTGTCTCATCCCTACAGATTTTGGTTTGTGTTGATGTCATCTTCTTTAGGGTTGGGTACTGGGTAGTGACCAAATGTGAAGCCAACTTTTGTTCTAATTATAAGTTTTTATATTTTTTCCTCTTTTGCAAACGAGTAATTAATCCTTTTTGCTATAGATAGCAGACATGGTGGCTGTGGCACATATAATGAATGCAACTTTAGTCATCCCTCAGTTGGATAAACGTTCATTCTGGCAAGACTCGAGGTATTTCTGGGTATACTCTATTTCAGCATCAGTTGGCTCCTTAGAAGCATACTTAACCTTTTCTAATGTTATCTTCTTTATTGGGCATGTGCGCAGTGTATTTTCAGATGTATTCGATGAGTTTCATTTCATTGAATCCCTGAAAGGAGATATCAGGATTGTTCAGGAACTTCCCAAGAACTTGGAAGCTGCCCCTCGGGCTAGGAAACACTTCACTTCCTGGTCTGGAGTTGGTTATTATGAAGAGATGACAAGGCTATGGAATGACTATCAGGTACTCAAGTTTTTCCTCTGTGATGAACAACTTTTGTTGGTTTCTATTTTCTACAGAAGGCTTCATTGTAAAACTTGCTAATTAGTAAACATAGTTTAGCTTGCTTTATCTCTAATAGCTCCCTGTGAAAATTAGTACTCTGCTTCTGAATATTTCTATTTGTGAAAAGTAGCAGTATGACCGGTCACCACTCACCAGAGACACCTTTGTGCTCCAATCTTCTTTAGCCAATACAAAGACCTAGTGAAAAGGAAATGGGCGATAGGCTGGCTGGCAGCTCAATTTAAATATTTGTCGCATGAATATGAATATAGGCATAGTTGAGATATTTTTACCCATCAAGTAAACTTAGTAATATATATTGCAAAGTTTTAGTCAGGTAATACTGTGCGGCAAAATATATGGGGAAGTTTATTTGTGTTAGAAAAATATAGAATGCTCATCCTTTATTGTGTTAATGCTGCCATTGCTGCAATGGCAATAAGAGATGGATATATTATAGTTTTATAGTGTATACCAGAACTGCTGTTCGCCAGGATTTAAATTGCTTTGTTTTCGAATGCAATGCAATGCAATGCAACATGTTTTTAAAGATGTCCATTTTAGGTAGCGAGGACCACATTAGATTTTTCGTTGACATTTCTGTTACTATTACATGCTTATGGGCATGCACAAACTTAATATCCATTCTCAAAGATTTGATTTTTCATATTTTGTCTTTGTGCTACACATTTCGTAGTCTGAATGTCTTAAGCAAATAATGTTTTGATTTTTCAGGTGATTCATGTTGCCAAATCAGATTCTCGACTTGCAAACAATGATCTTCCTCTAGACATCCAGAGGTTGAGATGCCGTGCGATGTATCATGCACTTCGATTTTCTCCTCCTATTGAGAACCTAGGAAAGGTTTGGCCTTTTTTCGATGCAACTGCTATGCTCCTATATATGCCATAGAAATATCATCTGTGCATCATATTGGGATTTAGTAACTGATAAAATGCTGGGATAGAGATTAAAGAGGAAATAACCGACTCAATTCTCACTTTTTTTTTGTGTATTAAATTATAATACTAACATTTTTTGAAGCATTTTAAATGAAGCAATTTAGGGAAAATGAAAAAGGTAACATGTAAAGATGCAAATTAAAATGAACTGCTTTCCATTTTGGGCCTAAATAATAACTGGAAATCCTTAAGAAAGTTGTACTTCAAAGAAGAAAGAATAGGATTCAGACTATTGTCGCTACCATATCATTGAATGAATGTTTTAATTTAAGAGGATTTTCTTGAGGGCACATGGATGCATAGCAAATTAAATATTTTAGATGCTGAAAAGTTAGGTTCGAACCTTGCCAGTTTAAGTCCAATATTTCTGTACATCATGCTAGAAAACGATGCATGTGATCCCAGGATCACAATGTCCTTCACTTTTGATGCATTTAAGATGTCTACATGGGGCTTCGTGGTAAATTAGGTTCTGAGCATACATGACGGTTAAAAAACAGAGGTTGGTGGATCGGCTGAGATCACGCGGGGAAAGATATATTGCTCTCCATCTAAGATATGAGAAAGATATGCTGTCTTTTACTGGTTGTGCTTATGGTCTGACAGATGCAGAATCTGAAGAGCTGAGAATTTTAAGGTGAGATCAGTTATTATATGTGTGCTGAATCATTCTACCATGTATTTGAAATATCTATCCTCAGCAATTCCACTGATTTTTTTTTAAGAAAAGTTTGTTTCAATTCTTCTAGGGAGACTACAAAGTATTGGAAAGTAAAAAAGATAAACTCAACAGAACAGAGAATTGGAGGATTTTGTCCACTGACTCCAAAGGAGGTTGGCATTTTTCTTCAAGCTCTTGGCTTTCCCCCATCAACACCAATATACATTGCTGCAGGGGAGATCTATGGCGGTAATACTCATCTATCAGAGCTCTCTTCCCGCTTCCCTAATTTAATCTCTAAGGTGCGCAAACTAGTATGTTGTCGAACTGTATTAACAAGTACTAAAATAGCTCATAATCTTTGGGTGAGGTGCAGTGTTCACCTGATTAAGTGATTGATAAATGTTAACAGGAATCTCTTGCAACTCCTGAAGAGCTGAAAGCTTTCACCAATCATGCATCTCAAAATGCTGCAGTCGATTACATAATCTCTGTAGAGAGTGATGTGTTTGTTCCATCTTATTCGGGAAATATGGCACGAGCTGTTGAGGGACACCGCAGGTTCTTAGATCACCGCAAAACAATAAACCCAGACAGGTACTGAATTCAAGAAATTGTAGAATTTTCTTGGGAATGTTGATACATTTGAGTTTTGAACTACCTATAGAGAGAGATATAGGCTTGTTTTCCTTCCGTTTCTTTTAATTCTTCAATTTATCTCTTTAATCTTATTCCTTTTATTTTCAGGAAAGGACTTGTTGGAATATTTGATAAGCTGGAAACTGGAGAGCTAGTAGAAGGAGCGGCACTGTCACATATGGTGCAGCGGATGCACAAGAACAGGTTAGTTTCTTGCTTAATGTTAAATCATGTTTTTGGGCTCAATAGATTCCCTCTCCTTTTAGTCCCTCATTTGTGATTATATTATGAATGATTTGATGATTAGATGTTAAAATCATTCATTTTTCTTTAACATAGAAGTTCTTTTTTTTGCCTTTGAATCTGTAATATCTTTCCTTCCGTTTCATCTATCATTTCCCTTTCACCTCTTGTTGACTTCACTTTGCAAATTATGCAAGTCAAAATAACTTCCATATTTTTCTTAATCATATGTGCAGGCAAGGAGCTCCAAGGAAAAGACAAGGTTCATTACCGGGAGTTAAAGGCCGGGCACGTTTCAGGACTGAAGAGTCCTTTTATGAAAATCCATACCCAGAGTGTATATGTGGTTCCAGAAATAAACTAGAAAGAATGTGAAAAGAAACCATACAGCAGTTCCAGTTCCAATCTAAAACTTTTGGAAGGTCTTGTTTATATGCGAAGTTGTTTTATATAGACTGTAATTGTAACTAGCCATTTCCGACATGGGTGGTTCCTTGCGTGTGCCTTGAAGCTATGTGGTCGCAGGGGTTTTGGAAACCCATAACAACAAACCCAGTGACGAAGCCTAACTCCTTAGATGTATTCTAACAGTTCACTTCAAGTAGCATTGAGCCATTGACATTATATACTAACTCACAGATAGAATACCCCCCGTCCCACTCCCATGTGCTTACGAAATGAACTCTATTACATTGTGAAGTTTTAATAACTTCCCATTTTTGGTTTATGTTTGTCAAGCTAGTCTCGTCTGTCAACTTATAGTTAATTTCTTTTGGTAGATGATCTTATACCTGTTAGTTTATAATTTACTTATATCAACTTTTAATATTTTTTTTAGATGCTACTTGAACTAGTATTTGATCTAATAGCTTATTATTTCTAATTTTTTTTTATCTCTATTGTATATTAAGTTAATCATTTATCATCTTTCAAAAAAATGTTTCTATAAAATATAAATTTATTTGTCATTTTATATTTATCAACGAAAGATGGTGCCATCACTTTTCTTGGGTTTTATTCTTCAATTTAGTAGGACGACGTACGTGGATTTTATCCTATATTAGGGTGAGTGTTGTTCATCCCTATCAACTAATTCAATTTCAAATTAACAAATAATTTTTATTGGTCTTATACTATACTATGATTTGAAATTGCCATGAATTATGTTTGTTTATAGTACTTAATTTTTACCGTTCTAAATCTTTTTCTCATTCTTTCTGTTTAATGTAGTAATTCTCACTTGGAGTAATAAATGAAGCCTAAGCAACTAAATTTGATAATTTACGACAATTTTTGAGTGGTTAACATTTCAAATAAATGATTAATTATGAGATAATTAATGGATATATCAAGGGTTGAAACTCATTAACCACAAATTTAGATGTGGTTAACCATGATTTTCAAGTGTTCAATACTTCAATTACATGTTGATTTAAACTTTGTATTTAAATTTGTTAATGAAGTTTCGTTGTTTCATTATGAATTTTGACACATACTTTAGTCTTTTGTCTCAAGTAGTCTAATAATTAGAAACTTACAAATGATGTCAACTAAGGTAAATTCACCTAAATAATTTTGACATCAACCTTATCTATCTAAAAAATAATTAACTTTAGTAAATAAAAAAGACTGTGATTAACTACTTATTTAAAAATTTATCTACTTATTTAAAAAGTTATCGTGAAAATCATCTAAAATTAATTTTCTAAATATCATTTCTCAATTGATTCGAGAAATTATTAAATTGTTTACCAAAAATAAAAAATGATATATATTCCCATAAACCCCAACATGAACCCCAAAATGCAGAGAACAGATAATCAAACTGAGAGTGTTATTTGGATATGATGCCAATGACAAGCTGAAACTCCCCCTCCTTCATTTCGCCATTGCTTCTAAATATGAATCCTCAAATTTCAAACAGAATCGAATTACTTCAACTCCCAAAACCCTTATTCCCTCGCAAAACCTTCTTCTTCACCCAATTCCCTCATTCTTCTCTTTCTCAACGCCTTCTTAGAACCAAATTCCCATACAAAAACACTCGCAACTGCAAACTCAGAATCACCGCTTCCAATGTTTCCAATTCTCTTTCAGTTTCAAATTCATCTTCCTCCAACCAAGAAGACGCTCAATCTCTTCAGCTTTTCAAGGTTTGCTTTTAATTGAAAAAATAAAATAAAATGAAATGAAATTCAAGTTCTATAAGGTGAAAATTCATGTTCAAGTTGTGAATTAACGAGAAAATTTGTGTGTGCAGAATCTGATGGAGGTTGAAAGGAAACGGTTGAATGAGATGGAAGAACTTGAGAGGAAGGCTAATGTGCAGTTAGATAGGCAACTTGTATTGGCTTCTTCATGGAATAGAGCTTTGTTGACTTTGCGTGGGAAATTGAAAGGAACTGAATGGGATCCTGAAAATTCACATAGGATTGATTTCAGTGATTTTTTGAAATTGCTTGATTCCAACACTGTTAAGTTTATTGAGTACTCTGATTATGGACAAACCTTATCAGGTGCCGCATTCTTCATGTTTGAAAGTTACTGCATTAGATTTCATGGTCGACAATTTAGGGTCTGTTTGGGTTAACTTATTTATTTGAGTTTGTTTACCGGCATAAGCTCTTGTGAGACTGTTTGGTAGAGCTTGCGTAAATAGCTTGTGAGATGTCCATAAGCTGTTTTCGTTTTATTTTCATAGAAGCTCTCCATGATAGCTTATCAAAACAACTTATAGCTTATATGAGAACAGTTTGACTTAGGGTTTGTTTAAATTGACTTATTTGAGTTTATCTACTGGTATAAGCACTTGTGTGATTGTTTGAGAATGCTTATAGAAACAACTTATGACATGTCCATAAATTGTCTTAAGATTATTTCCATAAGTTCTCCAGGATAGCTTATGAGAACAGCTTATATCTTATGTGGAAATCATTTGACTTTTGTTATAGAAGTAACTTAAACACAAGCACTTATATGATAAGTGCTTAATTAAGCAGGTTATCCAGACATGACCTTAATTTTATCTTTAATTATAGTAATAGCTCGTATATGTTTATCAAAACAAACTTCTGAAGGATGTGCTATTGGGATTTTTTAGCTATTTCACATTCTCTTTTCATGCTTAGAAATGCTCCTTCTAATGAACAATTCATATATTACTGTACCAGTCTGGTTGGAATGTGTTTTGCTGAATGCTGTCTTTTTTTGTGTGTGTCTGCAGTTATTTTACCATATTACAAGAACGGAAAAACATCAGGCACTGAAAAGAATCCCAAGGATATTGTTTTTCGGCGTCATGCGGTTGATCGAATGCCGATTGATTGTTGGAATGATGTTTGGGGGAAGCTGCATCAACAAAGGAAGCTGAATCAGCAAACTGTAAATGTTGATGTCATTAATGTAGATGCTGTACCTGCTGAAGTATACTCAACGGTTGCAACTGCAGTCATATGGTCTATGCGTCTTGCCCTGGCTGTTGGATTTTTTGTGTGGATTGATAATTTGATGAGACCAATATATGCAAAGTTGGTACCTTGTGATTTGGGAACTCCTCCACCTACCCCGCAAACTAAGGTGCCAGCCTTAAGAAGACACGCACTTGGTTCTCTAGGCAAAAGTCGGTCAGTGCAATACCTTTTCTCTATTTCCTATCCCACTTCCCCTTAGTTGACTGAAATTTCATTTTTGTGTAGTGTTAGTTTTAGTTGTTTGAGATATGCCATTCTGCTTGTAATTAAGATTTACTAGAAAGTTTATCTCTTTCTTTGGCCTTAATTGCTGATGCTGTTTCTTTGTTAGAAATTTAGAACCAATTTGCGGGCAAGGAAAATATGACGTACTTGCATTTTCCCCTTTCTTCCACTTGAAACTGATGAGTGGCAATCATTAACGTACCTTTCAAAAGCTTTCATTGGAACTTCCTGTTTCGTGATCAATAGTCTGTTAGGTACTTCCGATGTACATTCAATTGTTGAAGTTGTTCAACTTCAGAACCTAGCTATGACGTTTGTTTGAGATTCGTTGTTTGATCTTGAAGCAAGCATATGTAATCTCTTATTCATTTAGGAATGACATAATGCAAAACACACATTCTGTACTAGAAAAGAACCCATAGAACTTTGGGATTGATCGAGAGATTACAGTTGTATATCTACTGTACTATATCATATATCATATCAAGAATAAAAGGAAATAAGGAAAATAGGGAAAGAATAAAATACAATCATTACTTTTTTAAAATTTGAAATTCAGTAGAGCCTTTCATCAGTCTTGGTAGTTGTTACCCTTATGGGTAGCTAAAGAGGTGCAACATATAATTCAGTTGCTGTTAGGAAAATTATCTCAAAGACCCAAACTTTCTGTTCGTTTATGAATCATGTTTGAATTCAGATTAGTCTGCACAATGTTACTAGTTACTGTTTAAATCCTAAGTTCTTAGTTACTTTGCAAGTACTTGCACTGTAAGCTCGTGGGCTGCATTGGTTCTACTTCACTTCATAAATCAATTGTAAAAAAAAAATCATTTAGAGGATTGAATTTGTCCTGTAAATATTTTTTTTGAAGTAACTTGATGTGTAAACTTGAAGGAAAATGGGCAATACACCGTTCCTTCCAAACTTGGATTTTCCATTTTATAGTTGATGTATGAAACTCTATGCTGATTTTGGCTTGTCTTGGGTCTTTACCGTCCTTCACCATTGTGATGTTTTGAGGTATTTCAGGGGGTATATATATATATATATATATATATA
>Ga0209282_1001307_pt1 | contig 13533 bp, 7 predicted proteins | sample Mtrugardesep15_FD_187529 | JGI IMG/M metagenome (GOLD analysis project Ga0209282, IMG submission 187529) | Root nodule microbial communities of legume samples collected from California, USA - M. trunc garden sep15 (SPAdes) (version 2) | ecosystem: Host-associated > Plants > Roots > Nodule...
TGGTATGTACTTTTGCGTTGGACAAACTCGATTCCAAGAAGCTAGAGGAACCAGCTTCTTTAAAAATCAATTCTGAAGAGGGAAACGTGCGACGGCGGTAGAGTGTTGGTGGAGAACCAAACACGTCAGAATCACTTTTGAAGGATAGGACGCACGTTAGACAGTTCACAACGCGTAACCAAACAGGGACTAAGAGATATCTATAAACTAGAATTATACTAATAATTTAGACAAAAATAATAATTGTGCTCATAAGATTAAGTGACAGCAAATTCTCTAACATGTTTTTTAATTGAAATTTATATATATTTTATTAATTTATATGGGATATACTGTGTTTTTTTGTTACATATGGGATCTGTTGTTTATGACTTGCTTTTTTTTTGTCAAAAATAATTTTATCAATGAAATTCTGACAATAAATCATAGTTCAAGACTTCATCAAGTCTCTACAAATCATATACAATGCAGATTATTAATAATATACTTGGCTAAATAATAGATAATTTGATTGGCTCACACAAAACATTTAAAAATTTAAATTATGAAAGCAAACGTTAAAATTAAGCAAACATGTGTAGAAGATTTCTTATGAATATCCACCGCCAAGAGCTCATTTCATGTATAACATTCACAAAATACATAGGTTATGCAAATTTTCAAAGCCTTATTCACAAGCTTATGCGAACTAAGCACATATGATCACACGGAGTGAATTTTTTTTTATCAAGGTGCTCCGGTCCATAGATTTTTCTCAAAATTTATTGAGTTTCAATTTTAATTGTATCTCTACGATGCCTTTCTCTGTTTTGATTAATGGAAGTCCTTATCAATTTTTTCTTTTTTATCAAGGTGTTCCGGTCCATAGATTTTTCTCAAAATTTATTGAGTTTCAATTTTAATTGTATTTCCACGATGCTTTTCTTTGTTTTGATTAATGGAAGTCCTTATCAGAAGGTTTGTCCTTGTGTGTTCTTCATCAAGGGAACCATTTGGAAGGTAAGAGATGGTCATCTAATTCATGTATGAGAGGATAATTGACTTGTCAAAACGTTCACAAGATTTAGTCCTACAAATCTCCTAAATCGATATTATGTTTGTCTCGGATCTCATATATCACAAATATTTGATGTTGGAATTCTCATTTAATTAATGAAGTTTTTCTCCCATTTCAAGTTGAACAAACTCTTCGGTTGCAACTTTTTTCCTCTCAGTTACAAGATGAGTTTGTAAGGTTCTTCACGGGCAGCTATCTTTTCTATGAATAATTCATATCGCTTTTTAAAGGCAAGGTATGATTGTCTCCCATGATTCAACATGTGATATTAATTAGCAATTATGGACAAATTGCAGAAAATAAAAATATCTCGAAAACACTAAGTTCTAGTGCGTTGTTATTGAAGACGCTGAGATGGAAAATGAAAATTGTTCAAAAGACATAAAGATGTATTGTCAATCTTAAGAGTGTTAGTGCGTTATTATTAAAGACTGTACATGAAAATCCAAATTTTTCTGCAAATGATGTTCGCTAGACACCTTACCTTGTTGTTGATAGTAATTTGTTAGTCGATAGCGATTGGTTAAAAAGTGTGTTGCACACTCTTCTATAGTAAAAATAATAGATCAATAGTTTAATCTTTAAAATTATAATATCGGTCTATTTAAATCTTTAAGTTGTGAGATAATACATTTACGGTATAAAGTAGTTTTACACCACTATCAAATATAAACTCATCATCATCTTATCATGTTGGCCTATTTTGTATGAAGTCTTCAATTATACCATTTTTTTATATTACTTCCTAAAAAGTCTACAAATATTTACTTGAGATAATTTGATTGGACACATGAAATTTTCCATGGGTGCATAGAATTTAGTCTGAAAATATAAAATAGGATGACAAGAGAGATAAAGTGGAAGTGTGGAACCATGTCCACTTTTGCAATTAATTAAATTCTAAACCCATATTCCCACCTCCTAATCCTAATCCTAATCCTCTGTTGTTTTTACAAGAAACCCCACATGATCAATTTGATCATATCATGCTCTCCTTATTTTCCACCTTCCAATAAAAACCATCCACCTCTAATCAGACAAAAAACGTTGTAGTTATAAGTCACTTTGTTTCTTCTTTCTTCCACTTCCATTATTTTCATCACAAGAAACTACCACCAACTTCTTTTACCCGTTCTTTCCTCTGTCTTTTGTAAACAAGAATTGTGAAAACCAAAAAACACTCGTTAAAGACCAAATTTCTGTGTTATGTTTCACAGGTACTTTTTCTTTTGGTTTTTGTTGGTCTTATGTTTTTGTTGTTTTTCTCTTGTAAAGTTGAGTATTTTCATGAATCATGTTTCTTCATATGAATTTTCAATTATTATTCAGGTACTCTATGACTAAAGCCTAGTCTTATGTGACCCATTCAATACACAACTTTTGACGCAGAAATTTCAAAATAAACACTACACCACTTTTTTCCTCTCTATGAAAGTGATGGAACTTGCTCAAATTCCTGAGTTGGTAAGAATCTTAATTTCTTTTATAATAACTGTTCCATTGAATTTGAATTCTGGGTCTTCAATATTCTTTGTGGCTTTGTGTTTTTGATAGGATTTGGTTTCTTCTTCTTGTGAGGCTATGGAATCAGAACAGATGAAGATAGGTTCACAGAGAATCATGGTTTCTGATCGCATAAACGCATATCAATATTCTTCTGAGAAAGTAGATAGCTTTGTGATTGATATGGACTCATTCTCTTCTACCATCAACAAAGACATCATCAATGCCAATTCAAGAACTACGGTAACAACTTTTATTCTTTTTAAATAATTACTAATATATTTTGCTTTGCTAAGATTTGTTCATTTTTATATTATTTGTCCCATCTCTTGAACAAAACAGAGTCTGTGTCATGCTCTGTTTTTGAGTTATTTTATCATGTAAACTTATAATTCTTCTTGTATATATTTTATCTTATATATTTGAACACTTAATAATCATGATAAGTGACATTAAAAATTGCTGTTAATTAATTGACCAAAAAAAATTGTTGTTAATTTGGTTTAGTGAATGACTAAGGATTGCAACACAATGTTATGTTATGTTATACTTATAATAATCTACTAAATATAATTAATAACATATTGAAACTATATTAATATTATATTATAATTTATTTTCAAAATTTGATATCAATACCAAAATAACACAACTCTTATTATTATTAGAATTTAATAGTTATCTAATTATCAAAAGCCAATTATCAAATAAGAACTCATAATATTTGACACGCAAGTCCACTTTATAACTATGATTTTAGAATAACTTTAAAATGTTGGATTCTTTTTTGGGCCAAAAAATGTTGGTTTCTCTTATGAGTAAAACTAGTTTACACTATGACCACTTTTTTAGTCTACAGAAAGACCAACTTTTTTTGGTAAACTATGACCTATATCAACGAAACTCATACACTAAATATTAAAAAAGGAAGAATTGTGGTTTTAAACTTGCCCTCAAACATATTAAATGTTTCTGCTAATGCCACCTGAGTTGGGTTTACCGTATTACACTATGTCCACTTTTTTTTTTATTATAAATAAAAGAAAATTAATTAAACGGATAATAAGGGAGACATTATCAACTTTTGTTAAACCTTTGCGGCCATTAGAATCGAATGTCTTTCTCAAGCAATATTTTTCTCGCACGCCTTTTCCTTTAACCCTTTAATTATATTGTTTTAATTGATCAAGCGTTGAAGATTAGAGGAAGCCAGTTAATTAACTTTGTGTGTGACTTACTCAACTCCCACCATGTTGCATTCTTTCTTTTGGTTATTGCACTTGATATTTTATTTATTTATTTAAGGAATGCATTTAATAATTTCTTTCACTTAATTTATTTATTTTAAACGTTTTATAGTTGCAGCGGAGCCTATCTAGGAAAGGATCCCAGCGTGGGGGTGATAGAAATGTGAGTGGCAATGTCACACTTCAAGACAAGGATATTGTCCCTACTACATGTTCTCCGAAAGGTACCATTTCCCTTCCAAAGTGTTACCGACCTCGTTCATTGTTTTCTTCTAACTTCAAATTTGTTTCTTTTCATTTATTGGGACTTGGATCATCATTGTTTCTTGTTTTTGATGTGACACATGGTAATTTCTAGAAAAATTGTGTGCATTAGATACAAAAAATACATGAAAGAATCCAAATATATTTTGTTGTGTTTTACATTATCTTATGAATCTGGACCGATTGATTTGCCAACACATGATTTGTTTTTATGTTACATCTTTGAGTTGAAAAAGTTTTATATAATTGTCAAACTTTAGTGTCTTTGGTTTCATATACTGTTTGACCGTTATGGGCTTATGGCACATTTGTGAACACTAGTAACTAAATTCAAATGGTAAAATAATTCATCGCCAACCTGTACTTGTGTCAGGCCAAGGTTGGTGTCCACTGATACCTATGACTCATATCAATGTTATGAAATATAATATACCAATATTAGTAATAAATTTTTGGAGTGTCATTTTAAACATCCCAGACCAGCAAAGACATAGAGGTTCAAGAATAACATCAAACATGATTACACATGGATTTAGTGAAATTTGTTTGTCCTGGTCCCTGGTGGTTGAAGATTAGTTAAGGTGAAAAATTAGGAAACCTACTATGTAAAATGGTCAAACTTAGTTAGCATATACAAGGCTAAAGTTATAAAATTATATAAGCTTATCATATGCAATTAATGTGTTTTTGGTACACCATACTTTGGGGCCACATGTACTGTCAATTATCAGAAATTTGGACATTACTATTGTGAACTTGTAATGTAATGAAAATACTTTGTATATTGAATATGGGTTTCATTGAACTGTAGCTGCTCTGTTAGGATCGTGCAAGTCAACGGTGGTACCGGTGGGGTCCACACAGAATTCAACAAATCCACAACAAGTACATCATCAAATTACTGTCACAACAGCTAGTAACATGTCTAACACCAACACAGAAAACAAATGTATAACAAGGAGAAGTAGTTTTGGACGATCTTCTTCATGGCTTCTTGACCCTAAAAAAGTTCTTCTTGTGTTTGCCACATTGTAAGACTCAACTCTTATATAACTCAATTATTTTATGCTTTTAAATGTATATTTAGATTAACGGTGAGTTTGACAAAATATAAACTCACGGTATAGATTATGAAAATCTTACCGTCAATCAAAACATGCACCGACTTGTGTTAGTTAGTCCTTAATACCATTTTATTTTTTGAAACAGGTCAAGTGTAGGAACATTGTTACTGATATTCTTGACTCTTAGTATCAGCAAGCATAATGGAGTTGAACATGGAAGTGATTTGCAATAGTTACTACAAACTTATACCGGATAAGATGAGATTTTGGCATGAACCAGAAAGTGTGAAGAAGAAAAAATTACATAAGGTTCAAATGCTAACTAGAATTTCCACCAACTTTATGTCAGAATCAGTTACCATTTCTGGAGATACAAGAGGCAAATACATTGGTGATTTTATGCAGCGTGATAGAGGGGGGAAGGAATATTTCTTTGGTGTGTTATATTAGGACATATAGATAGTGGAGTTGGAGGATGAGAATGTTACTTTTTACTTTTTCTCTCCGTAGGATTTATATACCTCACTTGTATCATTATATTCTGCTGGGTTTGGTCTTACATGTAATCCTAATAGCATTTGAACCTTTTATCCATTTTTGTAAATTTAAAGTGAAGATAATAAGGAAAAAGAGAGGAGAAAGGAAAACAGTGGTGCAATGCCATGAGAGCTACCTACAAGCTACAGTACAAAAGTGCAATGTTGTGAGAAGTAGGCACTAAAAGACATGCACGCTGAATGAAATTTTTGGTCTTTATCAATAAAGCTGCAACCCACTAGTTTTTTTTTTCCCCAGGGACAAATGATGTTGATATATTGTGATACTTTTCCGAATCAATTAGGTGTGTGGATCATTTAGTTTAATTTGGTAAATTTATGTGGTGTACTTTAGTCTGAATAACCAAAAGCATGTGAACATATAAGTCCTTTTCCTAGACAAAGAAACTTTATCTTAAGATTGATATGTTTGCCGCTAATAGAAGTTAAAGTGGTATGCCAATTTAGGAACGTAAGCATATTAATCTTTTCCTCAACCATGATATATCAAATCCTTAGATGAGGAGAAAATACTTTGTTCTAAGGTTAAAGTACAGTTTTTAATCCATACATCGCAGTTAGGTGAACAAGAACAAAATATTAGCAACTCAAATTACAAAATTCATGGCTGTGATTAAATTTGTCAATGGAAAGGAAGGATATAATTAATGAAAAGAACTCACTGCCCATGTTTTCGTGCCTGCCTATATGCATGTTTGGTACACTAGTAATCTTGTATAAATATGTTAGACTTAATTACCGCTTTGATGTCCCTATCTTCATTCATTCACGGAATTGGTCTCCTCATTTTAAAATTACTTAGTTTTAGTCACTCCATCATATTTTTGTTCTTAAAATGGTGATTTAACATATTTTGAATTTTGTGTCCTACGACCTAATGATGTGGAGTGATCACCGCTCATGAAATTATAAGAAAACTCGTTAAAAACTTTAGTTTCAACTTCAATTTCAACATTTTCTTAAATACAAAAATCTGATCAAGAAATCCAAATTGAGTGATTTTAAAATGGGGAGACCAATTCCGTAAGTGAGTAAAAATATGATGATCAAAACTATAATTAAACCAATATATTAAATGCCTATATAGGTTGCCTGTAATCCAATATATTCACATTTGTAGCATGCCATGTATTGTTTTTCAACAAGTGAATGCAAGCACGGTGCATTAATAATAATCCCACCGGATAATTTGGTAACAAAATAGATATTGTGCATATTAATAAACGATGCTGCCATAACAATTAAGTATTACCGGATCCATAAAGACAATTAGGCAAGCAATAAAAAAGGCTCCCTAGGACCATTTTTCTATATCTGACTTTGAAAACCAAACTATATACGGAGAAATACTTCACCAATTTGGCACGAACAGAGCTTCCTTTCCCTTGAAGGAAAAGAAATTAAATTCTACTTATTAATTGTATCATACTCCACTCTATTTTTTGTTGAATCTTTTGTCAGAGGACCACTGCAAAAACTTGAATAGGAATAAGATGAAGTTGATCATGACGATGTTTGCATAAAGAGTTCTAAAATATGTGTGAACACACAAAGTTTTAGGTTCGATTCGTCTCTATTAGTTTATGTCAACCACGTGCAAATCCCCTTCAAGATACTTTGCAATCTTTAAAATAAATTGCACAATCAAATCAAATGTATCGGTCGATGATTACAAATAAAAGTTTTCTCATTTACTCACGTGCATTAGAAAAAAGAAGAAATGATTCGGTATTGTTTTGACCAAAATTTTGACTCACAAAAATATGATTGTGTCTGCTTTTCTGCCTCCATTTATAGAGATATTTATGTCCTTTGATGAAGATATACATCACATAATTCTCTTGACATGCTTTGAACCGCAAATACGTATATGTGTACCATTCGTGCTACTTTTGCGAATTGGTTATACAAGTTTCTATGTAATTCGTGAAAACTATCGAACCGGGACAAGTGGGCTAGATTAAAGAAAGAGGAAGAAGAGGTTGATGCACACGTTGGTTCAGTTATGAGGTTTTAGGGAGGCGTATAATCTTGGGTACTTGGGGCTCCTATTCTTGGTATAGCTCCTCGAAGATATGATTTTGCATCCCTTAATGATCAAGTAAAGGCTAAAGTAGCAAGAGATTCTTAAAGACTTCTACTTCTATTCTCAAGACTTTCTTGCAAGAGATTCCAAAGATTCAATGGGACTTTGAGGATTGTAACCGTGATTTTCATGTGATTAGTTGAGATATGGTGAGTAAACCCAATGCTTAGGGGGAGTGGTGGAGCCCCTTTAGCATTCGGGTGGGCCACGGTCCACCGTATCAAAAAAACATAAATTTTTTATAAAGAAAATTACTAAAATATCCTTGATTTTTAAATAAATTTACTTAATGACACACATCTTCTCTATCTCGATACATTTTACTATCACACTTTCAAGTTACTCCAAATACGTAAATAATTATTTTGAATTTTCAAAATATATAATCTAATTTTTTACGGTCAACTTTGTGTTTAGTGCTTATTAAAATATAAATTTTGTATGTATATATTATAGTTTATTTTGATGACCCACCAGAACATTATTTTCTTGCTCCGCCCTTGAGTTAGTAGGGGGCTTGGAATTCGCCGGTTGGTTAGGTTTTTCATAGTAGGTGGCTTTCACTTCCTTTGTCTAAATCAAATGCCAATTAAAATAAATTTTAAAATATGAAACAATCTCTTGAAGGCATAAGGTTGTATGGTTTCGACGAAAACCATGCGGTGGTAACAATTAGCATTTCTGTTAAAAATAACAGTAAAATATTGGATTCTTGTCAGAAACTAGTTTACACCTTATAGACTGTATTCCAATTTTCTCTTATTAAAAATGAAAATTAATAAAACAGAAAACATGCACAATTCAACTTATGTTAAACCTTTGTGGCCATTGGAATCGAATGTCTTTCTCACAAAGCATTGTTTTTCTCCCATACCTTTTCCTTTAACCCTTTAATTATATTTTTTTAATTGATCAAGCGTTGAAGATTAGAGGAAGCCAGTTAATTAACTTTGTGTGTGACTTACTCAACTCCCACCATGTTGCATTCTTAAGTTTGTTTTTAGACAGGTGCATTCTTATTTCTTAAGCTGTTATTTTGTTCACTATAATTAATAATTTTATATTTGTTGAGCAAGTGCATTCAATAATTTCTTTCACAAACCCACTTGAATTGATCCGGTGGTATTAATTTGAGATCTTAAGAGTGTGCTCCTCCTCGAGATTAATTTAGCTTCTTAAAAAAAAAACAATTTCTTTCACATGATTTATTTTCAACGACATATAGTTGCAGAGGAGCCTTTCTAGGACAGGAACAAGGTGTTGGGGTGATAGGAATGTGAGTGGCAATGTCACACTTCAAGACAAGGATACTGTCCTTACTACATGCTCTCCGAAAGATACCGTTGCAATTCCAAAGTTTTACCGACTTGTTCATTGTTTTCTTCTAACTTAAACTTTGTTTTTGTTTTTCATTTATTAGGATTTGGATCATCTTCGTTTGAGTTTTGTTTATCACATGGCCATTTAAAGAAAAATCTATGCATAAGTACAAAAATATGCATGAAAGAGTCCAAATATATTTTTGTTTTTATCTTATAGATCTGGACCAATTTACTAGCCTACTTGCGATTTTGTTTTCATGCATGTCTTCTTCAGAGGAAAAAAAAATTATGCAATTATCAACTTTAAGTGTGTTTGTTTTCATTGGTGAACATTCGAGTCTAAATTCAAATGGTAAAATCATTCATAACCACATGTACTTATGTCATGCCAAGGTGAGTGTCCCCAGATTAATTCCTAATCCTAGGTTTTCTTATAATATATTAGTAATTCATTAGTATAGTTGTCAATATCCTATTTGCGAGGCAACCCAACCTCCTATAAAAAAATGTCTCATAGTCAATATGAGATTTAATCTCTTAGCAGATCCAAATGAACTAAATCGTGGAGATACTTTTAGTTGCCTAATAAGGGTAAAAACTCTAATTACAGCAGGTTAATAAAACGTCGTCAATATGATCATAGAAGACCCAAGGATTTTGAAAACTGGAAATTGTGAGTGAGAGTGGTTGAAGATTAGTTTAAGTTAAAAAAATAAAAGGAAACCTACGATGTAAAATTGTCGGCCTTAGCTCTGTGAAATACTAGGTTCCTGGGTCAATCATATACAATGCAATAGTGAAGATATATAAGATTAGGACAATGTTAACCAGTGCCCCAGAGCATTGGTTAAGCACCAAATAAAGTAAGTTTTTATTAAAAAGTAATGTAATTATTACTTAATAAAAAGTCACAGTTTGTATTTCCAAGACATAAAATTCTATTTATAGATTCCTTAACCAGTGCCTCGGGGCACCCGCTAACAAGACCCACAAGATTATCATATGTAATTAATATGTTGTTGGTACACTATACTTGGGGGCCACATGTACTGTCAATTATCATAAATCTGGACATTATTGTTGTGAACTTGAAATGTACATACTTCCATTGATTATGAGTTTCAATTGTAGCTGCGCTGTTATGATCTTGCAAATCAACGGTGGAAGCAGTAGGGTCCACACTGAATTCAACAAACCCACAGCTAGAACATCATCAAATTACTATCACTACAGCTAGTAACATGCGTAACACCACCACATAAAACAAATGTATAGCGTGGAGAAGTAGTTTTGGACCTTCTTCCTCCTGGCTACTTAACCCTAAAAAAGTTTTTGTTTTTGCTACAATGTAAGATTCTCAATTCTTAGTCATTAACACAATGCGCCTTGATTCATATGTTTTGAAACAGGTCCAACGTGGGAACTTTGTTATGGATAAACTTCACTCTTACTATCAGCAAGCATAATGGAGTTGAACATGGGAGTGATTTGCAGTAGTTACACAAGTTGCAAATGGTAACTAGAGTTTCCACTATCTTTATGTCAGAATCGGTTACCTCTTTTGGAGATACATTGATATATTATGCACTGTGATAGAGGGGGGAAGGAATATTTCTTTTATAACACCTGATAATGATAAAGATCACATGAATGAGGGAGCTCTTTTAGTTTGTTTAGTGTCTTATTTCAGGGCATAGTGGAATTGGAGAATGACAGTTACTTTTTGCTTTTTCCCTCCTAAAGATTTATATACCTCACCTGTATCATTATGTTCTGTTTTGCTCTTACATGCAATCCCTAATAGGAATTGAACATTTTTCCATTTTTGTAAATTAAAAGGGAAGATAAGGAAAAGGAGAGCAATAGTGCAAAATGCCATGAGAGCTACCTACAGGCTACAAAACAAAAGTGCAATGCAGTGAGCAGTGGGCTCTAAAAGACATGCACACTGAATGAAATATTTGGTCTTTATTCACTATCATTAAAGATGCAACCCACTAGTTGTTTTTCCGGTACAAATAATAAATAATATTGATATATTGGGAAAAAGTTTCAGAATAAACTAGGTGTGTCATGTGTGAATCATTAGTTTAATTTGGCAAATTTCATATGTTGTGCACAACTAGAAGCATGTGAACATTAGATCCTTTTCAACAAAGAATCTTTATCTTAAGATTGATGTTTGCCACTGATAGAAGTTAAATAGTCATCCCAGTTTGCATTAATCTTGTCCTCGGCCATGAACAAACTTCAAATCCTTAGACGAGGAGAAATAGTTGTTCTATGGTTACAGTAAAAAATTTAGTCCATATATCCCAGTTAGGCCAACAAGAACAGATTATTAGCAACTCAGACTACAACATACGTGGTTGTCATTGAACTTGACAATGAAAAGGAAGGAAAGAGTTAATGAAAGAAACTCACCGTTCGTGTGCCCGTGTTCTTGTGCCGGCCTATAGGCATGTTTGGTACACCAGTAATCATACATAAATACGTTAAATGCCTATATAGGCTGCTTGGAAATTGGAATTTAAGATTTTCAACATTTTTAGCATGTTATGTATTATTTTTCAACAAGTTAATGCAAACACAGTTCATGAATATTAAATCCCACCGGATAGTTTGGCAAGAAAATAGACATCTAATATATCAATAATAATGCCGGCATAACAATTAAGTATTACAGGAACCGTAAGACAATTAGAGCCAATTAGGCAAGCAATAAAAACAAGGCTTCCTAGCCCCTAGTTTTCTATATTTGACTTTGAAAACCAAACCATGGGGAAATACTTCACCAATTTGGCAGGAACAGAGCTTCCTTTCCGTTGAAGGAAAGAAAACTGCATTTCTACTTATTCATTGTATTCCTTTGTATCTATCACAAAAGAGAAGTCACCAGCACCCACCAAATTTAGTGATGGAAGTTTTACAATTATAGGTAAGTCCATCCAAGAAAATCAGCTTTTCCACATAATACAGATGGGTCTAGTAAGTTACTGTTCAAGATTAACGAGCATTTTATTTTATTTCTTAGAATCGTATTGTACAAGTTTCAAAATTGATAGCAATGGTCCATATTATATATAACGTATAATGATATATATGACACAAAAAAGGCATACCTGTTGGCTAAAATATACGACTGTGTATGATAACAATTTACGAGTAGTCAGCAAATTCTGCATTGCAATAGTATACAACTTTGATGCTTTACAATATCAAGTTCAACGAACGAAAATTGACATCCCTAATAGCGTTTTGAGATGCTAGACATTGTGTACTTATGCTTGCGATCATGGAACAGCCTCAATACAACTGCTGCAGTTTCTTCTATCGCTTTAGCAGTCACATCTGTATATATTAATGAAAAAATTTAGAAACCATCAGCATTAGTTTGAATGAAATATTTTACTACTCCCTTTGAACTAATCAAAATCACGGTTTGAATAATAGAAATGTGAAATCGAGTAGAATTTAAAGTTTAAACTAGTTACCAATAACGGGCCAGACAGGGTTCTGAGCAAAGAGCCTTCCTGCAAATTCAAGTTCCTCTCGAATATAATCCATCTCCGAATAATTAGTTCGCGATTCTGAACTAAATCCCAAAGTTTTAGCCCTTGTTTTTCTAATGTCCTGTAAAACACCATGATTTATAGTCAAGCCAAAAACCTTCTTTGGATCAACCTGAAAGAGAGTCCTAGGCATTTCCACACCCATCACAATCGGTACGTTGGCAACCTTATACCCCTTCTGAGCAAGATAAATAGACAAAGGTGTCTTCCCGGTTCGGGAAACCCCGGTAAGAACAATATCAGCCTTGGCGAGATTTTGTGGAGATGCCCCATCATCTTGCTTGATAGTGAATTCAATAGCTTCAATCCTACGAAAGTAATCATCGGAGAGAGGAACGCCAGAAGCACCACGAGGAAGGCCAGAAGGAGACACACCCAAATGAGAAGCAATTGCCTCTGTAATGGGTCCTAGTACATTAGTAGAAGGCACACCCCATAATTTGCAGGCCTTCTCAGCTGCTGAAGAAAATGAAGAATCAGCTAAAGTATACACAACCAATGCATCTTCCTTCACTGCTTGCTTTATTATCTCCAATAACCTCTCTACATCATCAATCTAGTCAACGACAACAAAAATATTAACAAATAATTAAAAGCAAAAGTTGTGTTGATTAAAATTATTGTTTTAAATAGTATGATATATGCTATTATCGAGTTGATAAGCAAATTGTTCCATGAAATTGTAAATAATAGTCAAAATAGTCCCTAATTTTTAAGAGCTAGTAAAAAAATTGAACTTACTGATTAGCAAATACATCCCTCACATTGTAAAATGTCAGTCAAAATAGTGTCTATTTTACTACATTTATCTCTAGCATTGTAAAATGATAATCAAAATACTCTCTTTATTAGTTGATCCTT
>Ga0209282_1001308_pt1 | contig 13525 bp, 5 predicted proteins | sample Mtrugardesep15_FD_187529 | JGI IMG/M metagenome (GOLD analysis project Ga0209282, IMG submission 187529) | Root nodule microbial communities of legume samples collected from California, USA - M. trunc garden sep15 (SPAdes) (version 2) | ecosystem: Host-associated > Plants > Roots > Nodule...
AAGTCCAAGAAGGAAAGCATTTTCAATAATCGCTTAGTTGCAGCTTTAGAAGTCGTAGATGAATCCAAAGGATTGGCGTAGCGTTGGTATTTAGTGAGGATGGCCCCTTTTTATGAATGGTTTCTGCTTCAAACTGTTCCTGGCTCAAAACTAAAAGCTTTTCCTCTTAAACTTCCACTCGAGTCACATGTTTTCTTGAATCTAGGTCTCAAATTCCTTGCTTAATTCCATAAAACTCAGAGCCTCTAATATATAACTAATAACCTACATGTGGCTGAAAGTCTCAAACAAATACTATGAACCCCTGGTTGAAGTCTCTTTGGGGCAGGAAAATCACGTGGGAAAACTGGCACGTACAAAGCTAGCTACTGCTTTTATTATTTGTATTTCATTCTTATTGTGGAAGTACTTTGCGATAAAGAGAGTCTAGTAGCCAATAAATGAAGAGATATTCTATCACGAATTGTATCTTTAGTCATAATCTGTATAAATAAACATCACACACAGAAATGTGAAAGAAAAATGAATAATAATGATTCTCAATATTGGGATTTTTAACATATCCTGAAAAGGAAAAAAGAATTTCACAAACCTTTTCATTTGGGAAAACTTGATCAGGAGCTGAGCTGTATTGGCCATTGGCATCCAGAAACCTTTTTATCTGCCATTTCTTTCAATTTTTTCTGAACATCAGCAGGTTGGAGGGTTGATGAGTGCTGCTGCTTCAAATATATTACTTTGTATAGAAGAAATAATTTATTCATTTGTGATTCTTTTTATCTAATATTGATACATTTTTCCATTCTGTAAAAATGTCTACAAATAATATGATGTTTCTCTAAAATGTACAGGCAAACCAAAAATGCAGCTAAACAAAGAACAATGGCTGGCGGCGGCAATTCTTTCATCTGTAGCTCAAGTAACACTGATGTCCATTTTGGGTCATCCTTATCAGAAAGAGACCATACTACTAAGCTTTGGGCAGGCCTGTTTTCAGCTCTTACCGGCAATTTTGTGGAATGTCTTGTTCGTAATGACTTTTGTCTATGCATTTGTCTCCATAGTTCAATTGACTCCGTCTCGGGCCTTTTGTGTGCCCATTCTCAGTATGCTATGTCTTAATTTTGTCTATGGTTTATTCAAGTGGCTGATTAAAGCATCAAGGTTCAATGCCTATACTACTCCTTGAGAATCAATGGCACCTTGTTTATGTCTCTCTGGGTTCTTGGTTTTCTTATTTTGGTCATGCTTGTGCTTTTTCTTGGTGGAGATTTCAACGAGAAAGTAGAAGAGGAGTAATGTGATTCGTAATGAGGTGAAAGTTATTTATTATTACATTGTTCTCAAATTCTATCTCCATACTTATATTTGCATACTTTATATGCAAATGAAAAAAATGAAGGTACTCCACTGTTGTTGGAACCTTTCATCATAAAAGAACATTTATCTTGTCATTAAGCCCAGTTTTACAATGATGAATATAGAAATACATGTGAACTTTCAAATTATTTACCTTGCTTATGTATGTGTTAGAATATCGTTGATAAAATATTGTTACACTTGGTGTTTTATCTCAATTTCCATTTGATACTGCGTAGTTTTTTTTTATTAGTATCATCCAAGACTTACTCTCTCTTGTCTTCATGTAGGTTGCCTCCACACTAAATTTGAGGAACAAATTCTTTCAAGAGGGAGGGAATATGATGTGAACCAGACTTATGAAGGAATGAAGATTTGAATCAATACGAGGAAATATATAATTTTAAGATTTCTGTTTGTTTGAAATTTGTTTGTAAATAGGTGAAACACTTGTAGTTGTGTAGGTTTATTTTGGAGCATGTATCTAATCCCCTTTGACTTTTAGTTTTTCTTGAGCTTCCATAGTGGGTTTGAGGAAGTATATAAGCCTCTTTTTTAGTATATTTGGATTGCTTTGAATGAAATTAGAAATTTAATCTTCGGTTGAAGTTAGAGATAGCATTGCTACTCAGGTTTCTTCCATGAGCCACTTCTAGATCCTTATCTAGTGTCCTTACTCTTGTGGCGGTTCATCACAAGATCTTATAATTTCATTGTGTCTTATATCTTTTCCTATTCTAGACTTTCTTAGCTATTTACCTCTTTGATTCAAGACATTCACAATAAGGCGAAAGATCCTTGTATAACGATGAATCATTTTTGGATTGCATCGTTGGTATCACAAAGTTAAATGAAAACATTTGTAATATGTAGGTGATGATACTATTCTTTCTCCACTCAACCTCCTTATAACAAAGTTCCCGTTTGTTTCAGATTCTTTTAAAAAAAAAAGGTCTATTTCTTTTCCTAAAAAAATCACTTTTTTTTTTATATTTATTTTTAATTGTTTATTTAGGATTTTTAGAAAAATCATGAAAGGCTATTAGCTTTTTACAAAAACAAAGAGGTAACACATATACAAGTTAAAATTTATTTATTTTTTAAATGAGTCTTTATGGGTAGGTAAACAAAAATAACTTCATTTTTTTTAATCTCTAAATTTTTTTAACACAAAATTTATTTATTTTTAAGCTGAAACAAACTCACCCAAAATTTCCCTTGCATAATTCATGTTCCACCTCTCTCCTCTCACTTTTGGTCACGTGGATATTCCTATTTTTCCCTTCTTTATTTCTCTTAACATAAACTCTTCATACTATGGTCCTAGAAATCTTATATGCTAACTGTCCCTTTAAACCCACATTCGCATTGAGAAAAGTAAGGGAATTAAAGTCTAATTTATATGAGAAAAGCAACCAATTTCGATGCAAAACATTATCATATACTATCACTAACACTTCATTTTCATATCATCAATTTAGTTGCCACATTAATATCTCATCTGTCATATCCCTAAATATCTATCCTAAATATATAAATGAAAAAAAATGACATGTATTTTAAAAACCAAACGACCAAAATTGCGAATTTAGAATGGATAAAAATTGTTAACAAACAAAATGAGGAGATGAAAGTTGTATTTAAGTCAAAAACTTTTATACCTAAACGTGACATAAGCTTCAAAACATCATGAATAGACGTAATCAACTTATTTTTTGAAAAATAGGGTGCGTAGGAGTTTGGCATTTGTTAGCTAAGAGACGAAGAATTTGAACCAACTTTGCCTTTACAAAAGTGGCATGTTAAAGAAGATTACAAGCTTAAAAAAGAAAAAGAACTCATAAATAAATAGCAACAATCTTAATCTCCTTCCTACACAATAGATAACTAAACTCTTTCCACAATCCAACACGGTGAAGTAAAGAGTGGAAAAAATGGTTTCAAATATTAATTTTCAATTAACTTCCCTTTCCTTTTCATTCACTTAATTAATCAAATAAGAAGGAATTAGTTTTGACAAAGACTTTGCTAAGATTGATCTTGAAGTAGCTTTTGAATGGAATATATATTTTTATTATTGTAGTATCATGGGATAGATGAGTTGTCTCTTTCGATTTTGTATTTTATTTGTTTTTATTACGGTATTATGTCTCTTTCCAATTAGAAAACGATGAAACAAACAAAATGGAAAAAGTCCAACAACCTATATGGTTGGTTCCTTCCTACCCGTTAGTGGCCGGCTATCTGCAAGAAGTGAACACTAAGTTAGGCATTGAAAATTCAAATACTACCTAATTTCCTAATCAAGACACCTATATTTCACATCCAAAATTATATAGATGAAATATTATATATATATATATATATATAATTTAATATTTACATGTAGTTTCAAGTTCATTTTAATAGACAAATGTTAGTGAATAGTTTTTTACGAAGAGAGAAACCTTATTAGTTACAAGGATCGAATCATATATACCAACATTTTAATCTCCTTCAATATCTCTATTCATATCATTATACGTTATATCTTCGAGAATCTTGTAGTTTTAAGTTTGAATTCAATCATAAAAATGATGCTATTAATTAGTATCAAATCTCTTGAATAAGTTTTATATCTTAGTGGTTCTATTTGATTTGAGTGATTTGTTTCTACGTTGCACGTATATTTAGTTTTTAAGAAGAAACAAGTCATGTATTATTGTATATATCTTCTCATTAATTCTATATAATTATCTTAATTATTGACTTCTTCATGACGTATAAAATGGAAAGTAGCTTGACTTTGCTTTATCTCTAGGCTAATATATCCTTAGTTCCACAAATTAAAATTGTATGAAATGGCTCATGTGCATAACTTCTATCCATTTTTCCACGATCTGTTATTATCCTATATAGATAATTGTTTCCTTTCAAGGTGGATAAAGGGGAGTTATATAGTTGGCATAAGTGTTTGAAATTAGTTATATATTAAGATTATTTTATTTCGTAGGTGCATTGATTGTGTGCGATGACATACCAACATTTTAAATGAAATAATTGATGTTATGCATAATGCATATATAAAAGTACATGTAGACTAATCAGTACACGGAATAAAAAGAATTAAAAATAATTTGACAGAAAAAAGAAAAGAAAAATTCACGTGCTTCTCAATGATTATTAGGAATTAGATACCAAATGTTTGTGGGAATTAGAAATACATATGTTTGCATATACTACATATATTGTTTGACTTCCGATATTTATATCGTTGATGAGGTGTAGCTCATGATAAGAGCTTCGGTTTTCCTTAAAAAATTACCTTAATTATAAGTTGAAATCCTATTTTTTTAACCATCCTTGAACACCCCGTATGATATTAGGGAGAAGAGAACGTGAGAGACAAAGTTGATGAGTGCCTAAGAGCCACATCGTCACGTGTTATTTTTGTGTGTTGAGGTACACCGGATATATGTCATACATGGTGGTCAATCTATTATTACTCAAAATATAAGAGCTTGAGTTTGACAATTATAGAAGGCCAAATACCTTCCTGGGTCCTTTAAGTTTTATGTTTATTTTGGATAGATCCTTTAAGTTTTTAAGGTTTCAGATAGGTCCTTTAAGTTTCGAGTTTGTTTCAGATAGGTCCTTTAAGTTTCGAGTTTGTTTCATATATGTCCTTTTTGTGATAGAGAAATAGTTGAATAGAAATGACTTATCTGAAACAAACTCGAAACTTAAAGGGCTTATTTGAAACCTTAGAAACTTAAAGGACATATCTGAAACAAACTCGAAACTTAAAGACCTATCTGAAACCTTAAAAACTTAAAGGACATATCTGAAACAAACGTGTAACTTAAGAGACCCAGAAAGGTATTTGCCCATTATAAAATGATTTTTAGTATGTTTTAATTAATAATAGCTTAGTCTTTGAATATAAGACCCGCTTGAGTTTTTATTTGTTTTTTTACATGACTCTTTTAAATTTTCAATTGCGTTAATTATATCGTTACAAAAGATCTTTATTTAATTTACGGTTTTTGAACAATATGTAATAAATACTCCAATATAAACATCGAGTAATTATCTATCTTAAAGGATAAACTCTAAAATCCATATCCATCGTCACGATTCAATATTATAATCGATTTTTTTTTTCAATTTCTATTTAGTTAAGAGTGTCATTTACTTAGGGATGAAGATAGTAATAAACGGTCGCAACTTACAAAAATGAATGGTTAACTTAAAGGTAAATTATATGGTGCATACATGAGAAGTCTTGCACCATGTACAAGCTTGTTTCACAGCAATTTCAATTAGTTTTTCATTTTTTCTTTTTTTAACATTCATGAAATCTTTTATTTTTCTTCTCTCAAATTTATTCTTTTGTTTTGCACTTGAAATTTTTAACAATTGTTACTCATCTTATTTATAGAATTTTAACTTTTTTTGAAACCATTGTGCTTGTAACAAAATTTTATTTAAATTTAAAGATAACAAGAAACAAACTTTGTTTTAAAAAAAACTTTGGTTTTTAAAATAGATAGCATTAATTAGTTTTTATTAAAAAAGATAAAAGTAATTGAAAAAGGGCATAATTGACAGATCATATCTTTAAAATACAAAAATACGGTTAAATAAGAACGAAAAATTCACCATAAAAAGACACTTAAAAAAATGGAGGGAGTAGTTAACATGAACGTTTATGTTCTTCTAGTTTCATCTGGGGATATTTTTTAAATTGCTGCACTTTATCTATATAAAAGAACTTTAAACAATAATTACATTAAAAATAGAGGGAGTTTGTACAAAAAAAGAAACATCAGAGGGATGAATTAGCATGAGAGTCATGCTAACTAGTGCTAATGAGATATCTCTTAAAAAACAAAAAAAAAATTATATAAAAAAAGAGCATCTTTTACACTTTTAAGACTTTACCTAAATAAATTACAAAATAATTTTACTATATTTATTTCATTAACCGATGTTACATAGACACCTGTTAGTATTATTTCTTTAGCATTGTTATTTGAACTATTCCAAAGAAATCTGTATAGATTGCTTGAATGACTAGTAAAAAAATTTTAAAAAAAGAAAGACTAATAAAATTTAAATAACTATCTAAGACAATTTTTGTGACGATTTCTTTCTTTTCATTGATAAAAGCAACGAGAAAAAAATAAAATAAAATAAGAACATAACTTAAATATAAGAGAGATTTTTTTTTTTTGAAGGAAGAGAGAAAATTATATAAAATTATCAAAATGGTTGTATAAATATTATTTGCCTTTTTGAATTAAGCATCGTGATTAACTGGAAAAAATTGTGTTCGGAACAATGTTCCTGAATATCCAATAATATGCTTCCATTTGTTGTACTTTGGTACATGAACCGAATTTGAATGCCCCTCCCTCCCTGCCACCCATGACACACAAGTGCGGGGCCATGTTCATTATGTGGGGCCTTTATCATGTTCCTTTTAACTAAGCTAAGGCAGATATTTACTAAGTGGGGCCCTTATCATGTTCCTTTTAAAGAAACGAAGATAGATTTTATTTTTATGGTGGTCGGGGTTCGAATTCCGTACCTTACATATTTTATGTATTGTTCATACCAACTGAACTATACTCACGAGAACAAAGATAAATATTTGAATAAACAACTAAATTTATCACTCTCCTTAAATAAAAATAAAAATAAACTAAATTCATTGCTCCTTATAATTCATTTTTAGATTTCTGACTTTATTAATATTTTAGCAAGTGAAAAAAAGTAAAAAGATGTTTATATATAAAGACGAATGGAATAGGGTAGTAGATATTTCTTACGACTTCAATAAAACTTAAAAGGCTGGTTATATTGCGGTGTAAAGCAATATTTTAGAGTTTCGGTCTAGGTGAGGACATGAGAAGACGATCATAGTAGGTGCATCATAGAGTAGGTGGTGGTGACTTCTTGACCCTATTGATGGTTATTTCGTTAAAGGAACTTACCAGCATCTTACGAGGCCTGAAGCAATTTTGGAGCTTGATCATTTTGATGTAGTGTGGCTGAACCAAGTGCCACTAAAGGTGTCAGTGTTTGTCTAGAGACTCCTTCGCAACAGACTTCCAACCAAAAACAATCTTCTTCGTTGGAGAGTCCTTCATCACGATGATACTCATTATGTGGCAGGGTGCGACTTTCTTGAGTCAGCGGAGCATCTTCTTTTCCGCTATGAGATCTTTGGAAGCTTGTGGCACCGTTTATATTAGTGGGTTGGTGTTTCTTTCATTGTGTCAGCCTCGGTTCGTGATCACCTTCTTCATTTTGGGAATATGGCGGGGGTTACCGTGATCTACACATCCTTTCCTTAAGTAATTTGGCATGCTTGTGTTTGAGTTGTTTGGAAGGAGAGGAACAACATGATTTTTAAGCTCGAAGTTGCGGATTTGTGCAATTTATTAGATAATGTCAAATTCATGTATTTTTTATGGTTAAAAGCTAATAGGCTCACTTCCGCTTTCAGTTATAACGATTGGTGGCGGCACCCTTTACTTTGCATGAGTGTTAGGGAGTAACTTCATTCTCGTTTATTTTTTGTGGCCTCTTTAATGACACCAGACATTTAACATTGTATTTTGTCGAGTGATTCTCTTTTGCACACCTTGTGCGAGATGAATCACTCTTAGAGATTTATTATATTCCATTTTTGTGCGAGATGAATCACTCTTAGGGATTTATTATATTCCATTTTAGCTTGTTAAAAAAAAGAAGAGAATGTGATTGTCCTTTCCTGCAGAGGGATGATGCACCTATCATGACTTCAACGCAACAATAAATTAAAGTTTTAGGAACAAAAAGTTTTATAGAGAATAATTTTAAGAATAAAAAAGTTTTCCATAGAATAAATATTGTGTCTGTGTCAAAATATATTTTTGTCTTTTTTAAAAATATTACGAGAATAATTTATTGCTCTATTTGTTCTAAACTAGATGTTGTTTTAGGGAAAAAAATATTACAATGTAAATATCGTTCCATTTTCTCAACGATGAAACATCAATTATTTTATTCTAGTTCATTTTCCGTTAATTTTGTTACACTTTCAATAAATTATTCATCAATACTAATTGATAATGGAGGATATCTTTTAAAATTAAGATCTTACTTACAATTGTTTTTAGAGCATTCTTAAAGGTTTTTAAATACCTTCTCTAAAGTTAATTATGAAATTTTGATGAAGTTTGATTTTCTTGGCATATCTGTATATGGTATATACAAGTTAAAATCCTCTCCATTTTAATTTTTCTCCATTTCTATTATTTGGAGAGATATAATCACAAAAATTCTTGAAAATAATTAATGTTAGTAAAACATATTTAATGATATTACCCACTACTCATTTTATATGTCTATATTTCTCTAAATAATATATATGAAAAAAAAAAATTAAATGGAGAGAATTTTAACCCTGATATATACTTCCTCCAACTCCAACCACTATTATAAGTAAAATTAAACTTTTTAAATTTGTTGATCAATTAATGTATCCAATAAAAAATGAATTTTTGAACCACAACACAAAGAACAAAGGGAGTTTGTACCAAAAACAAAACTAAATAGAGAGAGTAGTTAGCAACTTAGCATTATTCAAAAGAAACTTTGTCTGTTTCTGTCTGCTTGAATGAATGATTTGAAAATGAATCGAGACATGCGTGGCATGCGATATGCGTGTGATTAAATGGGAAAAATCGTCTCGAAAATAACGTTTCTGAATATCCAATAATATGCTTCCATTTGTTGTTCTTCATCATGTGGCCAAGATACTATTCCCTACCGTTTTCCAAATAAAAGTGATCCGTTTTATTTTCGAGTAATAGTCATTTTGATGCTTAGATTATTGCGGTATCAACCTCAAAGGAAATTTGTCTAAAACTATCTATAGGTGGTAGGGGCCAAGTTATTGATGTGAGATGGATCCAAAAAAATAATGTTATAAGTATGGGAAATGTTAACTTATGCCCTTATGACACAAGTTAATGATTCAAATATAAAAATTATTTATTGGAATATGTGCATTGTATTTAATATTTAATTTTTAATAAGTTGAATGTACAAAATTTTATAAAATCATTCTTCTTTTAGGTTTCTTAACATGTGTCATAATGACAAAAGTTAACACTACCCTATAAGTAATTATAATATTTTTTCAATATATAAAATTTTTAAAATCGTTTTTGTTCGTGCAATCCGTTTGTCAAAATAGTTCGCGATGTTAATTTTTTTTAATATTGTCACATTAGTCATTCAATATATTTATTTATTGATCTATCAACTCCTACAAACACCTACTTATTGTCATTTTAATCTTTATATGAAAATAGTTATTGTGAGTAGATATTTTTTTTAGCGTTATAGACTATTTTGACTAACAAAGCGCACAATCAAATACTATTTTGAAATTTTGTTACATTGAAAAACTATTGTGGCTATTCTTCAGACATTCAAGGATTAAAATGATTATTATCTCTTTTATTTTTTTGCTGGTTCTTGCTAACATGCTCTAAGTACATTTTATCAAAAAAAATAAAGACGTACTCTAAATACATTGTTCAAGGAACCCATCCAAAAGAAATTTTGTTTTGAAAACGTAAGTCAAATGCATCTAAAAAGTAATCTTATTTATGAATGTTTAAACAATGTCTTGAATGCACTTGTTCACATTTTTTTGTTTGTTTTGTTTTTGACAAATAGTTTATTAGTTGGAATTTTACCCCAAATGTGAATAAATAGAGAATATGAGGTTTGAACTCGAACCTCCAATGCATTGTCTTTGTTAATTGAGATATGCTCACGGAAACAATTTCGTCTCATTTTAACTTTCTCTTTGTGTTGTTCATGATTCTTAAAAAATATTAGTTCAATTGATTTAAATGGTAAATTTAGTCATTTACTAAATATTATTATTAATTGCAGTTAATGTAATATAGTTAACTGAAGTGAAATTCAATAAATAAGCTTATATTAATGAAAAAACAATAATTGCATTAATATCTCCCCTCAAATAAATAAATAAATATTAGATTAATATTTTAAAGTAACCTTCTTCAAAAAATATTTTAAAATGACAATTATATTGGAACAAATAAAACACAAAAGTGACAATGAAAATGAGATAGATGGAGTAAATAATTCGACGAAATCATCAAATGTACAATTTTTTTACATTGCATTCATCCATTGAAGAAAAATAATTGAACGACACAAATTTTGGGTATAATTTATGAATGCACACAAAAATACATTTCATTTAATTATTTAATAAATGTTCATTATTTAGTTCATTTTCTTTCTATATTTTCTCATTTTTGTGAGTGAGCTCAAATTGTGTAAAAAAATTCTTGTGATCACACAAGAGCATCTCTTTGTTGTTATACATCCTAATAGTTTGATTGTGAGAACATTTTATTATGAATTCCAAATTCAAACATGAGCCAATAGTCAAATAAAAACAGGAACCAAATTGTTCTTAAATTTTGGAGTAAAGTTATTTTACAATGTAAATGATTAAATTTTATATTTAATATCATAGATATAAATACCTTAATCACCTTGACGTTTTTTATATATTGTTAATTACTTATATTTTATTTAAAACTAATATTTTCTTTTGAAAGTTTAATATTCATATTTTTTTTTTAAGTATTACACATGTTTAATAACTTGAGAACTATAAACATAGTACTTGTAATATAATTAAGTAAAAATAGTACTTCCTTAAACAAAATAAAAATAAGAATAGTACTCATTATAGTATTGTATCTAATTTCCACCCTTTAAAAAATTGGATGAGGTAACTTTGTACCATTCTTAGATCACCCTCGATTGTGATAGTTTACCCATTAAAAAGTCTCACTAGCTATATACCCCAATTGAGGGTTAATAGCAATAGTACTGGTACCTAATGAGAGAAAATGGTACCTGAGTCAATTAAAGCAAAGAGAATGTACCTAATATTTAAAGATGTATGCCTTTGTCAAAAAAAAATTTAAAGATGTATGCCTAATAATGTCTAATAAAAAATAGTACCTAATGAAAGAAAAGATGTACATACACACTCTCTCTCTCTCAAAAAACATCATTCTAAATATAAATTCTATCTCTCTCGCCCTATTTTTTTTTAAAGAACATCACTCTAAATATAAATTTTATTTTAAATGATTAATTATATTATATTTGTTATTTAAAAATGAATTTAAAGATGTAATGTCATGTCAATTAATAAATATGAAAATACATAAGTTTTTATAATATTTGAGAATTTAAAAATATAGGAACAAAAAGTTTTGTCAAATCAAATACGAAGACTAAAAGTGTATCTACACTACTTTTTTATGAAATAGTTGATTGATTGGACTCACACACTTTAAATGCGAAGAAATAGAGAACATAAAGTTTGAACTTTAGTTCCTACATTAATACAAAGTGACTTTAAAAAATAAGAAGTCAAAGAATTATGAAAATTTGCATAACAAGTTAAATTTACCATCTACTTTTTCTTTTAAGAAAATGACAAAAATATACTTGCATACTTAATATTAATATTGTGTTTGTCAATTTTTTTTATTATATTGTTTAGGTGTATTATTATCAAAAGGTAGGCATTATTTATTTTTTTGGCTTCCTATAAACTTCTCTTTAGTTAAGATAAAGTATATTCAAGTCAAATGAGAAATATAATTTTTTTTTTCTTCTAAAAAAATGTAGTTCGACAAATTACGATGAGATCTAACTATTACTCGACCTTATCCAATTATTATTTATAAATAAATAAAGGCTAAATTGCATTTTTGTCTCTTAACTATTTAGGTAGTATCGCTCTGGTCTTTTAATTAAAATTCGATTTATTTTAGTCCCTTAACTTCTCTCCGTTACACATTTTGGTCCTTTTTGTTAGGGGACTAAAATGTGTAACAGAGAGAAGTTAGAGGACCAAAATAAATCGAATTTTAATTAAGGGACCAAAGTGATACTACCTAAATAGTTAAGGGACCAAAAATGCAATTTAGCCATAAATAAAATAAGAATAGTCATATAAAAACTCCTAAAACACAAGTGAATGAGTTAAGAGTTCGAACTTCAATCACAATGTCAATCTAGCAATTTTGATATTTTTATCAGTTAAGTTAAAATTTATAGAACCTTGGACATTTTATTTTTTTAAATAGATGAAATGACAATAATAATTTAAAATCAACAAATATAAATAGAAAAGTCGACATTTGAATTTCAATCACAACATTCAAGGCAACAATTTTAATATTTTTATCAACTGAGCATAAAACTAGAAACATAAGAAGAGGACCCCTGAACATTTATTCTATACTATATATAAAAAATATACTTAAAATACACGAGTCTGAACTGACTTTTTCTTTACCAATTTTCTCCTTTATTTAAATTATTTTATTTACTACTTTATCCTTTAATAATATTATTTTAAATTTTAATTAAAAAACGAAATCCCATTAAAACAGGAAATATCCTACTACAATGGAAGATTTTGAACTGAATTTTTATAATTTCAATTATATGTTTAAACAAATTTTTCTATATTGATGTTTTTTTTTTGAAGAATATATTAATGTTATATTATGGACGGTATTAAAAAAGATAAATATTTATATTATATTTGTTAAATTATTGTTGTGAATAAAGATAAACATGATTTTTATAAAGTTTGTTACAATTTGAAAGTCAAAATACAGATAAAGTATAAAATATTTTGTTAGGGAAAATAAAATCTATATAAGAAGAAAAATAATAAAAAATAAAAAAAGTATAGTCTACGATGTTGTTCCCTTTAGCAACCTGTAACGCTTTGACAACATGCTTCATAATCATCTATTAGAACCCTTCTTCTCTTTTTCCCTCTCACACCATTTTCCATTCTCTCCTAATTTCAACTCACACCCCCTTAATTACACTTCATCACCCCCTCCCTCTTTCATTCCCTTTTCACTTTTATTTCAATAAAAACCGTCCTTTTTTGCTTTGAAACGGTAAAGTTCTACTCGTTTTCTCATTACAAGATCGTTTCCTCTTGTGGGCTACTCTGAAAAGTTATTATTTTTTTGTAAAAAAGTGATTTTTTTTTTCTGTGTTATTCCACTATGATTTTGTTTTCTAAAAAAGTGTTTTT
>Ga0209282_1001311_pt1 | contig 13520 bp, 9 predicted proteins | sample Mtrugardesep15_FD_187529 | JGI IMG/M metagenome (GOLD analysis project Ga0209282, IMG submission 187529) | Root nodule microbial communities of legume samples collected from California, USA - M. trunc garden sep15 (SPAdes) (version 2) | ecosystem: Host-associated > Plants > Roots > Nodule...
AGTGTCAACGAAATAAAATTAATTTTTTTTTGAATTTTCATCACTCATAATTGAGAACATTTATAAACAATGAAATGATGTTTTTTCTTATAAAATGATGTTCTATAAAATATAAATATTGACAAATAGCTATTTATTACACAAAAAAGAATCATTTATTTATAAAATTATGAAAGATGAGTACCGGTACATCTCATTTTGTGAGTCTCAGGAAGCTCCCAACAATCAAATCCTAAATCGAGCCAAAAACGCATCTTCCCCTATTTCTAGTGCATGTTGTTGACAAATTAAAGATACGAGGTATCTCTCTCTTCCTATTTCAACGCTCTTTCCGTTTTTTTTTTTTCCTCTTATATAAGAACAACCTCATTCACATTCTTTTCATCAATCCTATAATCATCGTCATCATGGCTCTCTTTCAAAAACAAAATCTCTCTCTTTTCCTCGTGCTTTCTCTCTCGTTTTTGTCTCTTGCTTTTGCCCTGGACATGTCCATCATCGACTACGATGCAAAACTCGACGCTACAAAGAACGAAAACCATCTTATGAAGTTGTATGAAACGTGGTTGGTGAAGCATGGTAAGGTTTACAATGCATTAGGTGAGAAGGAACGTCGATTTGAAATCTTTAAGGACAACCTTAGGTATATCGAAAACCATAACATCGTTGAAAACCAATCCTTCAAGTTGGGTCTCACAAAGTTTGCTGATCTTACCAATGAAGAATATCGTTCCAAGTTTTTGGGTACACGACCTCGGAAATCCAAAGGGTTGTTGTCTGCTTCCAAAAGTGATCGTTATGCTGTTCATGATAACGAAGAATTGCCGGAGTCGGTTGATTGGAGGGTGAAAGGTGCTGTTAATCCCGTCAAAGATCAAGGCCAATGTGGTGAGTTTTAATTTATTTGTTTTTTTTTTCTTTCTATATTATTTGTTGAATAGAATTTAGTGAATATTTGTTTCAAATTTTGGAGGAGATAAAATTGATTATAGCTTAACAAGGCCAATGTGTTGAATTGATTTTGACTTGCAATTGATTCTAACTTAACAAGAATCCTAAACTAAACTTTTGCCTGCTCAATTGATTTTTTATTTTATTTTATTTTGTTCTCAATTTATATTTCAATTCACCTTTAAATGAATACATGCTGACATTAATTAATAACTTTATATAACATACTTTTTAACAAAACAATTATGGAAAATCAATTCATTCAAATCTTTGTCACATAGAACCAAACATATATTTGTTATTTGATTTTATTTGTGAAAGTTGTGACACATGTGAGTATTGAATTGACTTTGTGATTTATGAAGGGAGTTGTTGGGCATTCTCAGCGGTTGCAGCTGTGGAAGGGATCAATCAAATTGTAACCGGTGATCTCATATCTCTATCAGAACAAGAGTTGGTGGATTGTGATAGAGGTTATAACATGGGGTGCAATGGAGGTCTCATGGACTATGCTTTTGAGTTTATAATGAAAAATGGAGGCATTGATACAGAAGAGGATTACCCTTATCATGCTCGTGATAATACATGTGATTCATACAGGGTATATAAAATAATCTTGTTTCATTTTCAATATATATGTGTTACCTTAAGAATGTATTGGTTTAGCTAACTCTGTGATTTCTGGTTTTTTAGAAAAATGCTCGGGTAGTCACTATTGATGGATATGAAGAGGTTCCTCAGAATGATGAGAAATCTTTGAAGAAGGCTGTCGCACATCAACCTGTTAGCGTTGCCATTGAAGCTGGTGGCAGGGCATTTCAACTTTACCAATCGGTATTATGTCTATCTCTTTCTTAATTACTTTTTTATGATGACAATTGTGTAGTATTAACCTTTTTTAACTCATCTAATACAAAGACAAATCATATCATCATCGAAAGATGATTGTGTAATATTAAGTGATTAATTGTTCAAATGTGTTGATGGTGTCGACTTACTCAAATGAAAGCTGTCTCAAATTTTGATTTTGGTCGATCCAGGGTGTTTTTACTGGCATTTGTGGAACAGACCTCGACCACGGTGTTGCGGTGGTTGGATATGGAACAGAGGACGGAACCGATTACTGGTTAGTGAGGAACTCATGGGGTTCATCATGGGGTGAAAATGGCTACATTAAGATGGAGAGAAATTTGTTAACAAAAGAAACTGGCAAGTGTGGAATTGCAATGCAGGCATCATATCCTATCAAGAAGGGTCAGAACCCACCAAATCCTGGTCCTTCACCTCCAACACCTGTTCAGCCTTCAACTGTATGTGATGAATACTACTCTTGCTCAGCCGGAACCACATGTTGTTGCCTTTTTTACTATGGAAACTTCTGCTTTGCTTGGGGATGCTGCCCTATTGAGTCTGCAACTTGTTGCGATGACGGTTCCAGCTGTTGCCCTCACGACTACCCGGTCTGCGATGTTGATGCCGGAACTTGCCGATTGGTAATTATCTCGTTTCTTCCTTAAGTCTATTTCTATTACTAATAAGAACCATCAAACATGTTTTGCAACGGACATGATCACCTACGATTTGCAAGTGTAGATGATCCAATTTTGTGTTGCAACACAGGTTATTGCTTCTGGTTGCTATAAACCACAAATAATTACCATTTTATTGTTCTGTGACTTAATGTTTCTTTAGTTTGAAGTTGATTTCATTTCCTTTGTGTGTGCAACAGAGTAATGAAAATCCATTTGGAATTGAAGCTTTGAAAAGGACACCTGCAACAAGTACTGGGAGTTGGACTGCACGAAAAGCCGCAATAAGACGCGCAATTAAAGGCAACCAAATGTGAGAGAAGAGAGTGGAATACTCATTGCTGGTTTAAGCACAACAAGTCAAAAACAATCTATTATGTAAATACATCATTCTTATTTTTCATTCATTTTTAAGTTCTTGATTCTCTGGTTTTTCAATATCAATTTACAATTTAAGAATATGTGTTGGGTGCCTTTGTTTTTATATATTCTGATGAAATTTAATTTGCATACCACTTGTGTTGTATTTGTTAACAAAGTATCTCATCTTTTGCTCTTTACATGTTAAAAAACAACTTTGTAAAAATATTATAAGTATTCAATTGACACAGAAATGACGATTGTACGCCTGAATGCCTTTAAGATGTATACAATACACATTATGATACTGTATATTACATACAAGCACATATTAATTATCTTGTGACAGTACATTTCGGCCTCTCGTCCCCTATAATCCACTCGACATCATACTAAGCAGAAGCTTTATTTCGTGCAACAAAAATCTTGCAAGTTTATCATAATTGTAGAAGTAAAGCTAAACTAAATGCAAAAAGGATTCCTGTTATAAGCAATTTGGTTATATGATAGCTTTAACCAAGACTATTAGAATCCAATAAATTAAGTTGGTATTGACACACCCCCACACATGAGAGTTGAGACCTCCATATTCAATCCTTCATCTGGTTCAATCCACCTACATTCCAAGTCTAGCTTAAAAACCTTTAATAAAGAAAGTGGTTGTCATAAACTTTTTATATCCAGCATAGAATTGATCCCAATCAAATTAACAAATAATAGGAGTATAAAATTGGCAACATGCTGTTTTATTTTTTACCTAAACTTTTCTGTATTAACGTGATCATTTAGGATGGTTTTCATGCTCAAAGATAATTAACTAGTAATCACTTGCAATAACTTGGATAATCAGCTATAAAACTATTAATTCAAAGTCGCTTTGTTGAGTATCACAAATGTAGGCCACATGACCAGAAGAAATGATATAATACAAATCATTGGAAATAAAATTTGGTAAGGAATTTAAATGAAAACGGTAAGGAATGATATGAAATCAAGTGGTACCTACTAATACTTCATAGAAATATATTATGCTAAGGAAGAGGGAGGCTTCATCCTCCAAACATGAGAAAGAAGACCAATTTTAATAAGATGTAAAATAAGAACTAGGAAGTACTAATTAGCAATTTGTTAAACCTGTGTTTCTTCTTGCATTGAGATATGGAATATAAGCTGATTCGAAGCTTATGAAAGCGGAACAAAATATTCAGCATCTCAATGGGGTGTGTATGTTTCTTATCAGAGCCCATATTGGCTAGCGTTTAGTTCAAAGTACACCCCTTAAGCTATAAATTAGAAGGCCTTCTGATTCTTCAAACACTCATTCTCGTAGCCTTGTGAGAAATACATAGCAAATTATTCATTGGCCTTTTATTATAAGGGAGAATGTTAATGGATGTTTTAAGTACATGGTGAAGAAACTATAAGAAGTAATTTTTATATAAAACTTCTTTCTATGGAGTTCTTTGCTATGTTCATTAAAGTTTGTTAGCAAGTTTCTATTTAGTAAGACAAAATTTTGAGTATATAACAGATAAGCTTAATTGTAATTTTGACCCTCTTAAATCCTTGGTTTGATAATTTGAGCTGAAAGCCTAATGCTGGAAACATATCACTATGTACTAATCTGAAAAACTGTATATTGAAAGTCTCTGATCTGTTACGTGCTAATGAAAAGACGTGGGATGAGGAGCTCATCCATAGCCTTGTGGACAACGACAATGCAGAAGGGGTACTAAATACCCCGTTGTTGGATTCTGGTTTGCAACGCAACGGTGATTGATCGATGATTTGGGACTTGGGAATTACTTCCTGTTGTTAAAAAATTTATTTGGAGAATGCTCTAAGATTGTCTCCCAACAATACTTAAACTTGCAACCAAAAGGTACTTTGCCCACCCCATTGCATCTGTTGTAATATTTATGGTGAAAATGCTTGGCACTTGTTTGTTACATATCCGGTTAATATTGATACTAGGAAAGTTTTGGGATTATGGGATTTAATGGGATTATGGGATTATTGTTCACTGTTGCAAATCAAATGTCTTGGGTAAAGCAAAGCATGTGGTGCACAACCATGTTGAGCTTATGAAAAAGGCGAAATTTGAAGCTTTGGGAGGATGTAGACGAGGCTGTCACGCTCATCTATCATAGAGCATCCGCATTTCTTCAACAATCGCAATGTCCAAAATATGTGAAATGTTGTAGCCCCACAACCACAACCAGATTTGGCAAAATGGGCAAGCCCTCCTCTTGAAAAATTAAAATGTAACGTCAATGTAGCTTTTATGAACAACAAAGTGGGTATCAGTATCTGTCTTAGCGACCATCATGAGAATTTTATTAAAGCTAAAACTACAAGGCATGCTCCCGTGTTATTCGTCAAAGAAGGTGAATTGTATGGTTTATTACAAGCTATCAAATGGACGTCAAAGTTGGGTTTGAATAATGTTATTTTTGAATTAGATGCAAAATTAGTGGTCGATTCTTTTAATAAACCTTAGTTTGGTTTCATTGTAATAGATTGTATTGCTTTAGCGCAAGAACTATGTCTAAACTCGTCGGTAGAGTTTTCTAGGAGGTAAGCTAATGTAGTGTCCCATAAGGTAACTAGGGAGGCTACATATATGGTTAATCCTCAAGTATCTATTCTCTAACTATGAAACTTAATTACTACCAAAAATTTATCTGCACTGAAGGTGGTTGACAACTTATCTGCAATATTCCCTACAGCTCCAAGTCTCTAACCCGGACGGCATTTGTAAGTTCAAAGTAAGACCTCAGTGCTTTCTTTATTCCGTATTGCATAAAGACAGTCCCCGTTTCGGTATTTCTGCCAACCGCAAACACACCATGATAGTCCACTTGTTACATTGAATTCGAAAACCCTGAGCTGCACTTGAGCTTTACAAGCAGCCTGCAGAATAAACTCTTTTGCATCGGTATACTCCACTTGAATTGTCCGAATTTTTCAGAGGTAGAAGAAATAAGGACTGAACTGGTTTGAATACGCTTCAAATAGTGGAGCCAAACTTCTCTGCTTGGTCATATAGGTTGTAGTGAAGGTAGTTGCAAAGTAACAAATTAAGAAGGGTTTCCTGACAGAACTCATCATGGAGCAGGCACTGTGGCAATCCGGTGCATTGCAAAGAGGTTGCTCTGAACTTCAGTGAGATCGCCGGTAAGTTCATGGCTATATGAATAGAAAAAAATTGTCTAGATGCAGTAACATCAACAGTTCTTCTGTTGACGTTTTTCAGCCAAGCAACACTTGCCGAGGGACAAGCTTGGGCCCCATTTGATAAATCATATCTATTGACGTTTCTTAGTAATTTTGCAACAAGAAAAATGAATGCTTGTCATACACACTTTGCCAAGTAGTTTATAGTTCTTACATTTTTGTTCAATAATTATCAAAGTATTTTCGAAGTACCAACTTTGTGTTCTTATTATTCATGCTAAGTTCGCAGGTGACTAGCCCTATAGAAAAAGGGGTTGAATTAAACTCAGTGAATGCAATTATCCTTCGTATTTAAGCATATATTATGTTGTAACAGAAATCCAAATGACTGCGCATTTCAACGACATCAGAGTACCTATCCTTCTCATTCCTTTTTTTTTTGTCTACAATCCAGATGAAACCATCGATAAGAAATTCATATGTATGTCAGCTTCAATTTAGAATATTGGAATCTAATCAATGAAGTTTATATTGAAGTGATAAGAAGACACTGTTGAGTAAATACATGCATGTTCAAGTGCTAATTGGGGTTCGGTTACGTCCCATTGTTCCCTAAGCAGCCTATGATGTCACACCCAACAGATTGAGACCTCCATATTCAATCCTTCACCAGGTGCAATCCTATCTAAATTCCAAGTCTAGAAAAAAAACCTTAAAACAGATAAAGAAAGTCGTAGTTGTCAAAAACATAAAGAGCAATTAAATCCAACAAAGAACTAAGCACTGTCAAATTAATAAACATGTAACTATAGTTCATCTGCAACTTTGTTTTTTGTATATGCTGCATAAGTGAATCAAATAAATAAGAGCATGAAAATGGAAATTTGGTGTTTTATTTCTTACATCAACATTTTTGGTGTCCAAAGATAACTAACTGATCATCACTACCTATAAAGATATGTATAACTTGGATAGTTTTCTATCAAAGTATTGATTTGGAGTTGCTTGTTGAGTATCTTTCTTTTTGGCCACTAATGTAGGCCACATGACCAAAATAAATGATATCATACAAATCTATGTCAAATAAATGATATGAAATGAAGGTACTAATACTTCCTACAATGAAATGATCGTATGTACTATTGTAGTGTTGAGGACAAAGAAAAAGGATTTGATAGAATATTTTAGAAGAACAAAGGGGAAGATATCATTCTAATATTTCAGGGATCATGGTGCATTTTGAAATAGGCTCTTGATTATTGAAGAAGAATCGTTGAGTTTAATGTGTGTGTTTGTTCTGACTAGAGCCCACATCGGCTAGCTCTTCAATGAAAGTATACCGCTCAAGCTATATGTATATTAAGAATTTTAACGAGTGTTAGTGAATCATATAAAACTATTCATTTTCATTGTCCTAATTTACTTGTAATATAAATTACAAAATTAAGGAAAATGTTAATTGATCCTAAGACATTTTTTAATTTTTTTGGAAAATGCGAGTGCCCTTAGTCACCCTAAGCATGTTAAAGAATAAGATTAAATACAATAATTTGGGTATCCACTAATTCTTAAAGAGTGTATTTGACTTTTTCAAAAAATTATTTTGTAATTTTAAATTCTTAATTTAATCCATTTTGGTTGTTGAATGAGTAACATTTTTGTCCAAAAACATACACCTTCATTTACAATATGATCAAACAATAGAGTGTTAATCTTAGTTTCTTATACATCTTAACTATTTTCAAGACTTTCGTGACAACAACTTTACCTTTCATGAACAACATTTACCTTTCGTGAACAACGTTCAAATGGATTGACAGTTGCCTTTATTCATATTTAGTAAAGATTATTTTATGCTTTTTAATCATTTCATAATGAGAAAAAGAATGTTTGTCATACACTAATTGGCAAGTGTTTTACAGTTCTTATATTTTTGTTCAAAAACCATCAAGTAGCATCCAAGTATCAATTTTGTGTTCTTATTATATTCATGCTAACCTCAAGCAAGAGGGGATTGATGATGAAAACAGTAAAGTTACATCAATTACATGCTCAACATAATACCAAACCAAATATAAACTTCTAATTGGCTTAACGTACAATACAATATTTTCCAAAGGAGTCAGAAGAGCAACACTAATGCTATAATGCATAATGCCATAATTTACAAAGAAATTATGTTTGTCCCGTCATTTTGTGGGTCAATTTATCATGGTTGCTAGAAATCTTCTTGGATGGGAGATAGACTGAGCATGTCTCATTATCTTGAAGATTTATCTTTCACCATGCCTAGTTTGACTTTGATATGCATCTATTATGTAGGAAACAATGTCACTCGTCAAAAATTTCTTTTCAAAAGTGTACCTAGTAATTCCTTCTTTGGTTTACCCACTCTTCCCTTTCGGTTGGTTACCTATCTCATCTTTTGCTGTTTGCATGTTAAAAAACAATTTAGTAGAAAATTGATTGAAAAACATAAGTATTGAATTGTCATTTTTCAACTGACTTAGAAATGATGATAATACGCGACTTAACAGAAAATAGATTGACAAATATTAAGTGTTCAATTGGCACTAACAAGATATATCGTGATTTTTCTTGTACGAGGCATACCGTCCTTTATTTGACACTAATTAATTAAGATGATATTGGCACACCCTATACACATTGAGAGTTAAGACCTGAATTCTCAATATTAAATCCTTCATTGGTGTAATCCCACCTAAATTCCAATTCTAGCAAAAAAATCTCGAACAAATAAACAAAATGGGTGTCAGAAATTTAACGAGTAATTAAATAACATCAAGTATCATATTCACCACCAATGTAGGCCACATGATCAAAAGACATGATATGATACAAATCCCTATCAATACAATTTGGTAAGGAATTTAAATGAACATGAAAGGATCATATGATAAGAAACCAAGTGGTACTTACTACTATTTCTTGCAAAGAAATGATTGTTTGTACAACTGTTGACAATGGAAAAAAAGTGATTTGATAGAATAATTTAGAAGAATAAAGGAGAAGATATCATGCATGCTAAGAAAGAGGGAGGCTTTGTTCTGCAAACATGAGAAAGAAGAAGAATTTTAAATATGATGTAAAGTAAGAACTAGAAAGCAACAATTAGCAAATTTTGAATTTGAAGCTTCAGATTCTTCTTGCATTGAGATATAGAATTTTAAATGTTTCAAAGCATATGAAAGTGGAAGGAAATATTAAGCATTTCAATGAGTATGAGTGGATGAGAGAGCATTGTGAAATAGGCTCTTGATTGTCGAGGTTCTTGAAGGATAGTTGAGTGAAATGTGTGTGTATGTTTCTAACTAGAGCCCACATCGGTTGGTGCTTAAGTCGAATTAGACCCTTTAAGCTATAAAATAAAAAGACTTTTTATTGTCCACTTCTCACGAAACATTCGTTTGTCATTTAGTGAAAAGGAGAATGTTAATGATTGCTTTAAGAACAAGTGAAGAAATAAAAAGAAATAACTTTTGTATAAGTTTTTTTAATTTCTCCCTTTAATCTTTAAGGCACTTGTTAACAAATTCTTAAAAAAAACAAAAGTTACTATTTAACATAATAAAATCTTGAATTTATAACGTGGGTTTGGCTTTAGGGTATGTTTCATTTTTAGATTAAAAGAAATTATGTTAGAAAATTAAGTGTATTTTTGTTATTTTTGATAGTCGGACAATTAAGCATTTCAATGAATGTGAGTGGACGAGGGAGCATTGTGAAATAGGCTCTTAAAATGTGTGTTTGTTTCTAATAACTAGAGCCCACATCAACTAGTGCTTAATTCAAATAGACCCTTCAAGGTATAAAACAAAAGAACTTATTGACAAGTTCTCACGAAGCAGCGTGAGAAATAAATATTTCATCATTTGTTTGCCTTAGTAAAAAGGAGAATATGCTAATAATTTCAATGGACCAAGTGAAGAAATAATTTCTTTTATTTTTTTATTTGTCTTATTGTGTACTTGTTAACAAGTTCCTACTAAAAAACAAAAGTTTCTTTTTAACATGATAAAATAAATTGAGTTGATTATGTATATTTGCATTTTTAATAATCTGGGGTTTGGTTTTGAGATGTTAGTATGACTTTATGATATGTGTGATTTTTAATAAAAAGAAAGAAAAATGTTAACAAGTGTTTCGGGATACTCTTTAAACATTAAAAGTTGTAAGATTTTATAAAAATTTGTGCATTTATTGCATTGAGAATTGAAGTCTTTAATTTTTTTTAAAGAATAATTTCTTGATTAGAAATGCTTAAAGAAAATAAAAGGAAAAGGAATATCGCTGATAGATCAGACTTAGTTCATGTTTATGTCAAGCTTTCTACTTCGATTAAACATGTTCAGAATCATAGAAGCTAGCTATGAAAATAAAAGGCAGTAGTGCGAAGAATCCAAATCCATTGTTGAACATCGTTCTAAACAAGGTAGAAAATAGTAAAACTGTCAGAAAGAACCAATATACCTCTTCCAAATTCATAGATTGCAAAACAGATGAAACACCTTAATACTGTATTAAACATCTCAGCAATCTTGTAGCTCATTTGACAGACTACTGGTAACTGTATTGTACAAAGGTGTTGCCTCTGTGTTATAGTCCATGTATCTTAATGCAACTTGCAAGCACACTGGACACAGGCTCATTCATCTCTATGATAGTAGCATCATTAGGAACAAATACAAGCATGTATAAAATGCTAATTAGCATCAATTTTAACAATCAAATCAAACATCAGATAAAAAAAATACAAATAAAACACACATTGAGCTTGTTAGATTACATTGTTTGAAACTGAAACTTTCTTTTTCAGGATCATGAGAGAAGTGCTATTGTGGATTGGTTTTTTTGTGTTCAAATTTTTAATTAATGCTCCTTGTACAATGCTTAATGTTTTTCTTTTTTGTGTGAATTATAGGTGTTTTTATATTCACAATATAACACTTCGAATCACAATGATCAATTAAATGTGAGGTCATTATTCGGTTCAATATATAAGTTTATGCCACTTCGAAATTATATCCGAATTTGAAATTGCCTGTGGTTAGGAGCAAGTCGTCCCGAAGAAGCAGGAGCTTTGTTTCATGCAACAAAAATCTTGAGATAGAATCCTACAAGTTTATCATTGTTGTAGAAAGAAACAGAAAATAAATGCAAAAGGGATTCCTAGATAAGCAAGTGCTACTTACTAAGGATAAGAACTAGAAAGCAACAGTTGACAATTTCTGAAGCATGTGTTTGTTCTTGCTTTGAGATATAGAATCTAAAATGTTTCGTAATATTAAGCATTTCAATGAGGTTAAGGGAGGCATAGGGCAATTGAAAGATAGTTGAGTGATGTGTGTATGTTTTTTACAAGAGCCCACATCGGCCAGTGGATAAATCAAATCGGACCGCTCAAGCTATAAAATAAAAGGACTTCTATTCTATTATATAAGCAAAAAGAGCTGTGGGTAAATACTTAGTAAAATACTCGCTCCGGTGCTGTATAATAGATAGTGTAGTCAACAAAAGTTGAAACAATTGTACTCTACTATCTCTATACATAGTACCAGAAAGAGTAGTTTTTATGGAACTCTAAAAATAGGTGGCATCTAAGGTGAGGATGTATTAAGTAAGTCCCTCACCGCCGGTGGTCCACTTTTATACACCATAAGATTCATCCAAAGGTGTAGATGAGTTAGAAAAGAAAAAGGGACCACGTGTATTTTTACTCACACAATCCCATGCTACCACCCTGTTGGGCCAGCCATAGGTGGCGGCAATATAGCCGCACCATGTCTCTCATTTCACTATGGTTCTTCCTCCATTCCTCACCGCTCCCAATTCATCCTCGTCAGCGCTCAATCCCAAACACCACTTTGATGCTTGAATAAGTCCTTTGATGCATCAACCGTGGTCCTAGGAGCGAACAAGAATGCAAATCATTTTCTTCAACCAGTATGCAATCTGGATATTGATAAATTTAATGGATTGTATATATATTTTTAAATCGTTGATTCTCATTGTGTTTCGTTAACTTCAATTTGCGGTTTTATAATGTGCGGTGAAACACATAAGTTCTTTGCTGCAGATTTAATAAGTTTCAAGCTCTAGTTGGAATAGGTCTAATAATAAAGCAAATTCATATCCCAGCAGAAACAAACCTTAGCAGTCATCATGAATGAAAACAAACTGAAGATTTTCGTATGGCAAACGACTATAGGAGGTCTTCCAAGTAGCATATGCAAATTTCATCTTTTGAAAGGGTAATGCAAATAGAACTTCTTCAAAATGGAAATATCAGTAAATGCTGGAAATATATAGATCCTGATTGCAACTGGTAGGGTGAAACAAGACAATTTTATCAACACCATCGTCATCCTCCTCTGCAATATTCTTGGACAGAAGGCAATCCAAGAACTAAAAGCCTGTTGAGGCTCATTTATGGCGTAAATATATCCAGTTTCCAAGGACAAGATCCACCCGATAAAATGATCCAATGTAGCATAAATTGCCCAATTACGAATAGGCTTTGATACAACCTCACTTTTTTTCCACATCAGCTAGTCAGACTAAGATGCGAGAACTGGTAATTTCGGTGTTGGTAAAATAGTCCTGATGACATTATGCCGCAGTCAGTTATGATTTCCGTCTGCACTGAAGGTCGTTGCAAACTTATCTGCAATATTCCTTAACAGCTCCAGCTCTCAAATGTGGACAGCATTTGTAAGTTCAAAATAAGGCCTCAGCATTTGTCAAAGAACATACACATTCGTTTACAATAGGATGGAACAACTCAATGCTAATCTTAGTTCTCCATACTTCTTAACTGTTTTCAGGACTCACGTGACAACAATTTTACTTTTCGTGAACAACATTTAATTGAATTGACAGTTGTATTTACTCTATTTATATTTTGTAAAGATCATTTGATGCTTTGTAAACATTTGATGCTCATTGGCAAGTGTTTTACAGTTGTTATATTTTTGTTCAAAAACCATCAAGTAGCATCCAAGTATCAATTTTGTGTTTTTATTATTCATGCTAAGCTCACAAGTGAGTAGCCCAAGCAAGAGGGATTTGATGATAGAAATAGTAAAGTTACAACAACTACATGCTCAACAGAATACCAAATCAAATAGAACATCTAATTGGCTTAACGTACAATACAATACTTTCCAAAGGAATTAGAAGACCAACACTAATGCTATAATGCATAATGCCATAATTTACAAAGAAATTATGTTTGTGATACACTCTAATTATCTCAGAGTGAAGAAACGGGCACTCTTCGAGTGAGTGTTAACTCCTAGAGAGAAAAGAGATGAAGAAATGGCACTCTTTGAGTGAATGTAAACTCCTAGAGAGAGAATAGATGAGAAATGGCACTTCTAGTGAGTGTAAACTCCTAGAGAGAAATTAGGGAAGAAAGTGAAATAAAGTTAACCATAAAATCAGGAAAGGAAAATAAATGTAATCAAATGCAAACTCTGATTG
>Ga0209282_1001312_pt1 | contig 13519 bp, 6 predicted proteins | sample Mtrugardesep15_FD_187529 | JGI IMG/M metagenome (GOLD analysis project Ga0209282, IMG submission 187529) | Root nodule microbial communities of legume samples collected from California, USA - M. trunc garden sep15 (SPAdes) (version 2) | ecosystem: Host-associated > Plants > Roots > Nodule...
ATATATATATATATATATATATATATATATATATATATAACATGAAAAGAGTTATATTGTTCAATTCACAACAGAACATCACAATAAAAGTTAAAAATTCAAAAAAATAGGTTTGGCTACAACAATAAAGAAACTCAAATACACAAATAATAATAATCATATATGATTATGTATTTGTATTTATATTTTATATATGAAAAAACCATAACGTTCACTGGTGGCAGAATATTGAGAAAAAATAGAGTTCCGACAAGCACCATACGTGTAAAGGTACCATGGTTCGGGTAACAAGTACACGTGCATCAGAGATCAGCAACGACAAAACATTAATTACTAATCATTACTTAAATACACGCAAATAAAAACGAACAAAACAACAAACCTGCAACTGCGGAAAGTCTTCCCTCATCAGAAACTCGACAAAACGAGAAACAACACCAGTCTGTATAACCTCCTCAATCGGTGGAGTACGTTCTGCAACACAAATATCAAAGTCAATCAAAGATGCCTAAATTAATTACTTCATTAATTAGAAAACAGTAAATTAGAGTAATTAATCTATCTAGTTCCTAACCAATTGATAGCAGCTTTCGAAACTGAGTCGTTGATTCAAGCTGCAAGTTATTATCATCACTCCACACACCAGCAACCATAGTTGGCAAATGTTCCAACTGCAACAACAACATAGAAAACGCAACTACAATTCAGAAATTTGTTAACCCTAACCTAATTCAAACAAATCTAAGAAAAATTAACAACAAATTAAGCAAACTAATTCAAATTAAGCAATTAAGCAATAAGCAATCAGATTACGATTAATAAACCTCTGATCAGAGTGATTTACGAATAATAAGAAAGTTAATCGATTAATTGAAGAAATAACCTTCTTCTCAACGACGTTAGAGTGAAGAGCGGAAGGAATCTGCTGAGGTTGAAGACCTTCGCGTCTCTTTTTGAGCAAACTCTCTTCACGACGATTCTTACGGATCTCAACCATGGTGTCTTCACGGCGACGGCGGCCTTCTTCGGCATCGACGGCGACCTTGTATCGGTTGCGACGGACATCGGTCCTTGAGTTTGCGTTTGGACGATACGACATCGTTTAGGAGGAAGTGATCGACGGAGAAGAGAAAGAGGCAGTGGAGACTATACTGCTCTATTGGATGTTGATTTGATTGATAAATGAAATGAAACTAACGGTAGGGTTTGTGTTTTGTACTAGTAGATTGTTAAATAGAGAGAAAGACACCAAGATTTGTCATTTCTTTTTCTTTGAGTTTAAATTTTAAATCAATTAACCATTCATTTATGGTAACTCCTCGTCATTTCCTTGTTCTTAATCTTTGAATTATGAAATTAGTGTAAGGATTTGTTTGGATAAACGATTTATTGAGCTTATAGTACAAGCGTTTATCATGACAAACGTTTACATAGGATATTTTTATAAAAAAAATAAAACAAAGTCAAATTGATTTTGTATTTGTTATAATTTGTGTTGAGGAATTTATGAAATGAAGTTTGTGAAAATTATTCTAAGTTGTTTTTATTTTTTTCAAACAAACTACACAAAATTTACGTCAATAGATAACTTCAAATATATCAATCCAAGTAGACTTTACATAGGTTGTTTTTTCAATTTTAAGTGTACAAGTGAGACAAATCTTACATCATACACAATTTTGTTTCACAAATGAATCAAAGATTCATAACATTAGATCATATATGTTATGATGTGTACAAATAATAAGTTTTGTATTTTTATTTTATATTTTTTAATCAAAAATATAAAATTTATTATTTGTACACATTAGCAAAACCTTTTTTTAGTATTATATGCACTTATGTCATGCCATTTGAAAAAAAAAAATTGATTTACCCCATTGTAAAACAAATGAGATTCAACCTTGTAATTTTTAAAATAAAAAAAAAATGGACCTTCGTGTCATTGGACTATACAAAATTACTGATGTGGCATGATGGTTATGTAATTGTATTTCTTTTTCAATTTTCTGGAGACAGGCAAAAAATTTCAGAGATTGTGTATTGCAAGAGTTGTTTTATAGGGGATTTATATAGCAAATTGCACTAGGGGACCCAGCATGAACATAAGTTTTAAGCCGTAATAATATTTTTTGCTATATATCCCCCCCCCCCAGCCAGTATTTTAAAACCTAAAGTTTACTATCAAGTGAGTCATACATAAACTTGGAAAATATAAACCATGAAATGAAACTGAGAAAATTGATGATAATTCAAGTGTTCCTAATGATGTGCCTAATGCATCTGATGTTGAAAATTTTAGTGATTATTATGAAAAAAACAAATCCTTATTTTGATATTTATGATCCAAGAATTTGTGAAACTTTTGATAACAACTCAAAGGATATTCTAGTTGAGAATTGGTCTACTAGAGAAATAAATCTTAATTTTTTTAGTGACAATCTTAAGCATTTCTCATGTGCGATTTATTCAAGATTAAATGATGATGAGATTAGTGGTCAAAGTTGTTGGTTTATTGCGAATGCATTGACAAAGTATCTTGTTTTTGTCGTAAATAGTGTAAATCTTCTACATTTGGTAACTTGAGTTTCCTACCAATTGAAGAATTAAGTGATTGGAAGCATATTAGCCAAAGACTCACGCATCGTGAAAATAGTGTCGAATATGTGGCTAATATGAATACTTGGAATGAATTAAGAATAAGATTGGATTAAAATCAAAAAAATTGGTAAACACTTGCAAGAAAAAATTATGAAGGAGAAAGAGTGTTGGAGAGAAGTCTTCAATAAAATATTTTTAGATATGAAATGTCTTGCTAAGACTAGTCTTGCATACATATCTTTTTGGTTCGGCTCCCCCAAACTTTCTTTGTTTTGTTATTCTTTTTCTTTTTTATTAATATTATATAGCAAGAGGTGCATCTGACACATGGTGTTTTGAGGTGTTAGCATAGTTGGGATACATAAATATTGTATTATGGTCCAAGTTTTTTTTTTTTAAAATGTCGTATTGTGGTGGCGTGGAGTGTCAGCATAGTTGAGATGTCAACTGTCATAATTATTGCATGTTTTCTTCGTCGTTGGTAAAAAAAATAGGCTTAATTGCAGTTTTAACCCCTTAGCTTTTACAAAGTTGTGATTTTGGCCCCCTAAGAAAAAAAAACTACAAAAAGGCCCCCTAAGTTTTGCATCTGTAGCAGTTTTAGCCCCCCAAAGCAAAAAAAAATTAAAAAAAATAACACATGGCACCTCACTTAGAGTGCCACGTCAGCATAGACCGAGTCAAAATTGACATTGGGCCAAAACTATCACATATTCTCTTTCCTTTTTCAAGTGAAGCTCATCTCAAACCAACTACTATACAAGCTTTCAAACACACCACCAAATTAATACACAATGAATAGAACCTGAATTATTTTTTACTATAAAGGCATTCATATGAAATCATTTATCATTATTCCAGTTTAATCGTGGATACATACATGGTTAAATATATTTTTCTGCCTCTAAATATATCTATTTTCATTTTTAGCCGCTTTTAAAAAAATTTAAAGGGACTAAAAATGAAAGTAAGTATATTTAAAAGATACAATATAAGAATATATTTATAGGTCTTGCCAACTTGTGTTTTAAGGGCACAATACAAAAAACTAAATGTAAAAATTTAATTTTGAAAATTGTGTATTCATAATTTTAAAAATTTAAAAAATTTATCTTTACAATGTAACATTTACTTTTTAATTTATTTTTAGAGTTTAGAGTTTAAGGATTTTAATTATTAACCATCCACACAAAAATAAATTTAACAACTTACTGGACATATCAAACTATTCATATTTTGAATTAAGGGGCTTCATATTTTGAACTAACGTGTTTCATTTTTTGAATTAATTATAATTTTAAAAATAGTTGATTAAGAATTACATTTAAAAATAAATAAATCTTATACGTTTATTTACCCAAGATTGAATAAAATGTCCTTTGAAAGTATATTTATATGACCAAAACACATAACTAACCATATGCCTAAAATTATCTACTTTTTTTGTGTTGAATGTAATTAAATTTAACAACTTATTTTGAAATTTTGTAAAAAAAAACTTATTTTGAATTAATAATAATTTTATATCTCAAGCTAGGTCTTGCATAGCCCATTGAGTTATTTTTTTGCTAAGATTCTTAAAAAAAACATTTAAAACAAAAACTAATTAATCAAAACTATCATTCTATTTATGCAAACACCACATACTTGGACCATCTACCTAAAGAAGAGGTGCCCACTATCTAATCATGTCCACACAAATTATTAAATTATATGTCCGTGGTTGAAATTAAATTGGTCCAGTGTGAACCCATAAATTCATATGTGCGCGCTTGCTTGCAGTGCAAAGGGTAGAATACTTGCCTTACAAATAATTCCCTAATACTACCACAAAACTACTAAAACTAATTATGTTATTTGGTACAATGCCATAGTTTGCTCTATTATTTGTAGTCATCATGTTATGTTATATAGAAGAAACAAAACACTACTAATATAAGGAGAACACTGCTTATGTAACATTTAAATATAAATTACATCACTTTTCTTACTTTTGAGGTTAAAATGCTTATTCCTACAACAAAAAACCAAATTCAATTATTAAGAACCTAATGCATCCAAAATCTCAAGATTCTGGAAGAAATATCACAAGACTAGAATGATACCAATAGCACAATAAAACAAATGGTATATGTTTCTATTTTTGATAAAACTTGCATTCAAATTTGAAACACTTTAAAGATAAATTTGGTTGTCCTCTCAAATAGGAGCATGAATTACTAACATTTTTGCCAATGAGGAATTACTAATAAGATATTGCAATATTGCGTCTACCATATTTTGAAGACGTTGAGAAGCCAAGGACATATATTTTAATTTCAAAAAATTTAAATGTAAAAAATGTTATAACTTATTAACCAATGAAATTAAAGAGATGAAATTAAAGGGATGAAACTACCAAAAGAATTTATTGCTCATGTATAATTTCAGTTTAATAATTGTAATGTTGTTCTTTCGATACATTTTTAATCAGATCAAAGTAGAAAACAACTATGAACAAAACATATTTTGTATAGTTTGTTCATAACTTAACAAACATTTATATTCTTTACACATCCAACACCAAAAAACTTTAGAAAATAAAATCAAAACACATAATGTATAGTTTGTTCAAAACTTAACAAACATTTCTATTTTCTACACATTTGATCTTCTTTCTTACATTTTTCCTTTTAAAAAAAGAATAATAAAAAGATAAAAAAATACAAATATATAAAGTAAAGACTGACATTGCTCTCTAAAAAAAACAAATGGAACCAAAATATCTAATGTCTCCCCTTTCTATTATATTCATAATATATTCAATTCTAATTAGAGTAATAGTTGCACTCCACTTATGTGATGTGCGTTGTGTGGCTTAGGGAAGCTCCAAATAGGATTCTAATGAGATGAAAAAGTGTCTAAAAAATTCCCCATTGTCAGATCAGAGAAATAAGATTTAAAAAGAATTCGTCAATTTTAAATAATGTGAAAGTTAATTTATTTTTGTTATCAATTTTTGTTATGTTTATATATTTATTTTTTATGTAACGTATCTACGTCGTATTGTATCAGGAGTTTTAAAAAAAAAATTTCGTACCGTATACGTGTCAGAACTTCATAGTTTAAAATTGATCATCGTATGTTTTGTAGTTTTTGATTAGAATAAATTTTATCTATAAGATTGATTCTTACAAGAAGCTATGATTATTGTTCAACTAATTTTCACACGAATGTATCCTATAAAAATCATTTTACCTTGAACTAATAATTAATTAAAACCAATTATTGCAAGATTCAAAATCAACTTTTATCATGGTAGAACCGAACAAATAAAAGTATTTTAATATTAGGCTTACGAGTTTCATAACCATATTAAGAAACAAAAAAGAAGATTGTTTGACGAATTTCATAAAATGTCTTTAATATAAGACCTTTTTATAAAAAGCATATCGTATACCATAACAACTTTTTTAAAAACTAGATACTACTAGTTAAATGTCTAACTTAGTAAAAACACAAGTAAGTCAAATAAGTTAAAAAACCATTAGATTAATTTTCTATATGCCACTTCTTTCATGGATGCATTTTATTACATAAAAAAACTTAAATGATTAACTTATTACAAAACATCTCATTAGAAAAACTGGGAGGTATTTAAACTAAAAGAAGTAACTTTATTTTTCGTTCTGAATGTTAACCATACTAGAACTTTTACCCGTGCTACCGCCCGGGTCATAAACAATGTAGAAACTAATATATTAGAATATAATCCATTACATAGAAAATAAAACAATTCGACAGATAAAAGTTTCTTGAGCGCAAAGCAAACGACATGGCTCTCCAAATAAAAGTTTTTACCTGAAATAGTACAACAATTAGAATGAAAATGCACTACACTAAGCCAAAAATAATGAACAATGAAGCCATATATAGAAAGAAAAAAAAATTGGGACATTCATAATTATATACGTACTCCATCAAAAATATTATATTATTCAGTTAGTCATTCAAAGTAATAACAATTTGTTGAAGTGGCGCTAATTATATACTGTTTCTATAACAGTTGCAGAATTGATAGATACATCAGTAGCTTTTAACAATTCAATAGTTGAATAAAAAGGATCGACGGAAAACCAGATGTTCAATAATGAATATTTATGCTTACTCCAATTACATAAGTACAACTTATCGATATAGTTATCTGCAAATTTATTTTGATTCACATCAAAGTAATATAAGTGTAACATCTTAGTCATGGCGGTAAATTCTGTTGTAATATAAGTTACGGCAACGCCGCGATTTAAAACATATAATTAGTGTCTTACACCAAAACGCTATTATTAACATTACTGCATTTCATAATTTTTCCTTGTAATTTATCAGATTTCAACTCTGATACCGTAAATCATTTTCATACCACTTGTTAATTGTTATTGTAATATTATTAATTCTCCAAACAAAAAACACATAATTATAGAAGAATAAAAGATATAGAAGCAGCACAATATAACTGTAACAAAAACAAAATAAAAATAGATGAACGGAAAATTCCAAAACCATTAAACATGACAGCAACAAAAGAGCAAAAATAAATATCAATCCATAGTCCATAATAGATCGCAAAAAAGGAAAAACAGTTCAAAACTACGACGATAGGCTTGACAGATCAAGGTTACACAGCCAAGATTTAAAACAGTTCAGAACTACGGCAACAACACACATGACTCCACCAGTCTTGTGTAGCGATCAATCTGGTCCCCAAAATCATTTGCAAACATGCTTGGGAGAAAAACCATGCCCTAGAAAACAAAGCTGTTGTTGCAAATTGTAACTATAAGTTTGGTGCAATATTTAATAGACAGAAGTAGATTGTAGGAAACTGAATTTGAAAATAAATAGAACATGTCTTAATTCAAAATACATAATTCAAACCGAGATTGGAAATTAAAGAACATAATACACTTCAAGTTTACATAAAAATTAATAGATAGGTGTGGCAGTGAGAGGGTTTGGCCTGTGTAGTTCTCTACAACAGGATAAGAGCTTCTTGTTGTATTTCTAGGGTGTAGCGTGATGGCTTTTGGCATGGGCTTGTTGTTTTCCGGTTTGCCTTCGGTTGCGGCAAAGGCTTGTAGTTCGGTTTTTCCATCACCCGTCCAGCTTGAGCAGTGTGGGCTGTGTTGAATAAAATTGTTTCTAAAAAAATAGATAAAAAGTCATAAGCAATTACATAAACCATCCTACAAAGAAACATTTGATCAAATCTAGACATTCTTATCTAACAAAGTCAAACATCAGAACAAACAAAAAACAAATTGAACCTTCAACATAGACAAAACCTGAAGAACAAATGAGAAATACTAAACAGCTATCATAGTGTAAAAAAATGAAGATGCAATTAATTCATCAAAAAGGGTGAAAAAAACAGAGAACAAATCATGAAGTAGATGAAAGATAGATGCCTAAAAAAATCAATTCAAAGCAAATACTATCTCATGGTTCAATTCAAGGTGAATGTACCAAGCAAAAAAAGCATTCTACCTTTTTAGCAGAAGTAATCATGGATGATACCAGCTCCAACCACTTTCCCATAAAAATGAATTCTTCAACCTCCATGTAGTGTACTTACTTTGGGGCTCAACAACCTAACAAACCAAGATAGTAGTAATATTTGAATTAGTTGCTCGCCCATCAAATGACTATTCTATATAAATCAATAGAATCAATAAATTCTTAAAAAAACACATAATCAAACATAGCTATAACTAATTTAGAGCATTATTCAGCTAAGAATTATCGTAAAAACTACAAATAAAGTTTGGTTTTATAAACTCATAAAGACGGTGAATCAAAATGAAAAGAAGACATACCATCCTACCAAGCCTTTCACTTCCGATTGTTAGTCGAATTTACATAAGCAAGAAAAAGTTTGTATTTGAAAAAAGAAAACCAAAAATTTGAAAATGTGGAATCACAAAACATTATGAGTCAAAATCCTAAGAAAATCAACAAAAACCTTTGTATAGATAAGTTACTCAAAACAAAAACAAAAAAACTCTATCATGCGTTATTATTCCCCAAAAATGGTTTAACAAATTTAAATTAATAACATGTGTATGCCTACCAATTGAACAGTTAATACATGATGAATGAGTTGCAGCAATTCAACACATTCAAGAAACAGGTTGGGTATATATGGGAGAGTATGAAACAACATCAAAGAGACCTGATGCTTTTATTGTTATACCACTTACATTGATGGATTTAAAAAACCACAAATCAAAACCCACACGAAAAAAACTACAAAATAAAAATGGTTAACACCTCAATTTAAAAATCCAACGAAAAAACCCAACAAACAGGACAAACTATTCCATTAGATAGAGTTTTTTCTTTCTCTTTTCTGACCAATTTGATTAGCAACTAATATATTGCTTTTGATTGCATCTACTATAAAAAAATAATCATTTACAAATAAAAACTCTATCTAGAAGGACAACACACACATGAATGTTACAAATAAGGGAATCCTTGCTACGATAGATATATCTATAATCTAGAAGTACAACACACATGAAAGTTACTAATAAAAGAATCCTTGATATGATGGATAAATATGAGTATAAATTATAAAAATAAGTAACATGTAACATGCTTCTCATAATTGAAATAGTCATCTGGTATCTATAAAGAAACAAATCAGGTATCTAGTTTTGAGCAGTTAACATATAGATGAATACAAACAATAGGTGAACATTTATGTTCGCTTTATATGAAACTTCAAAGGTTTACAACTTATGGAAACAACTTATGATAAATTATGTTCTGTTTGAATAAATAGCTTAATTAGGTTTGAACCCTAGAACCATTGCCCTATAATTCCAAATTATTTTGAAATGAATAAGACAGAGAGGAATAAAACCTTAAAAGCGTACTCCAGGATCTTCCTTATAAGAATCAAGAATCGCCTAATAAGAAAAACAGATAACCAACAATTTAATCAATAGAAAATCAAAATTAAGATTAAAATATATTTGAACAGTGTAGTGAAAAAATAATACTTGAATATCACGATCCGGTTGAGAGAATGGAACTGAAGCGACATTAGCTATTTGAGTAGTCAATTGAGAATTTGGTAACGGCGAAGGTTGGGGCACCGACATAGAATTCTGAAATCCAAAACCAGCAGAAGGTGATAGTTGAAGGAGTGAATCATGTTGTTGCTGCTATTGTTGCGGTTGTTGTTGAGCATAGAACGGTGTTGATAAGATGGAAGAACCACCAAAAGCGGATGTATAAGAAGCACCAAAAGTAAGGGTTGAATAAGGGGTACCAAAACCTGGGGTTTTGAAGGCTGGTGTGGAAGATGAAGTGCCGAAAGTTAGATAGCCGAATGTTGAATATGGGGTTCCGAAGAGGGGAGATGAAGGAGAAATGGCCAAAGCTGGTGCTGTCACGGGTGATGGTGGTGATATGGCGGAGCTCCGCAATGGTTCGGTCGGACTGGACGGTGGTGATGGGGAGAATGGGTGCGAGAGAAAGGGGGTGGAGATGGGGAATCGTAGAGAGATGGAGAGACAGAGAGAGAGGAGGCCATGGTTCCCAATGAGATGGATATGCAACACTGTATTGGAAACAGATAACATTAACTGTTTGTCATTTACAATGCACGGTAACCTGGAATTTGAATTGTGATGTACATGAAAGGTGGAAAGCCATAACTAAGAGCATTTAAAGTATCAGGCATGGGAAAATAAAAGCTTGAAAAGTCAGATTAGATCAAAGGATGAGATGAATTCCTAGCCAAATGATTTGATCCAATGGACCTCCTTGATTGGCGCCTAAAATTTCTAGGTTTAGGGTTTGCAAAGTCTTTAGCATTGTTAAGTAGGATTATATATAAGTATGATGAACCTATGTAATACACACACGCACACTACTTGCATTAATACTAATTCTGATAGTTTATACCATGTCATAGTTTGTTTTATTATTTGTAGTCAACATTTCATGTTATATAGAACAAACAAAACACTACTAATGTAAGAAAACCAATGGTTATTAAGAACACTAGTTATGTAACATTTTAATGGAATACCAGAGAGAAGTACAACTCCATGTTTTGAGAAGAAATAGAAAATAATTAATAATAAATTAAGGAACATCTCTTACTGTGATAATCTCCTATTAGCTTTTTATTGTGATTTATTTTCATTTATTATTGACATAATATGAGTCGCTGGATCAAATAATTACAACGGTTGAGATTTAGTATAAGTATAAAAAATTACACATGATGTCAACGAATCTTAATTCTTTAAAAAATATATCTTAAATAAGTGATGAGACCTTTACTAATTTTATTTAGTAAACAAAATAAAAGTCTTGCTAACAAGTGTCTTAAAAATACTCTTTAAATTTTTTTAGTAAAGAAATTTCTTTGATTACAAAAAGTCAAAACTCCAATTTCAAAAACGCATTGTTGCTAAACTTTAACAAAATTTTCTATTTATGATTATTAAATTAAACAATGCCTAAAAATACTCATAAGTCTTTCCCAAAAAATAAATGTTACACTAAGATTAGAAAAAATAATATCCTCATCATGGATCATCAAATGCTCACCTAAAAGACAAAACAAACAACATTGTCTAGATGGATAAGACCGACACATGTTCAAGCAGTACAATTTTTGACCCCTTATGATAACCGTATATACTTGACCACGTGTCGTGTAGTCATTCCCATGACCGCCACTTCAATGTCCCCTACACACCCCACCCGGAGCTCTCTCAAAAATATCATTGGCATTCACGGAAAGACGCGGAATATTAGTGAGATAAAATCGGTCCAATAATCTTGAAGATTAAAGGAAGCTTAAAGTAAAGTTTGATATAATATCAACAGCCATATATGAAATTGTACGAGTCATTTCTAATTTAATTAAATAAGGTCCTAATTTTAAATCAATTTTTAATTTTTAAACATATAGCAATATTTAAACTCTTAAGATGAGCTTTTTGACACAGACTTTTAAGATAAGTTTGTCGTCTATTTTAATTCCACAATATTACGTGGAGGATACCAATATGTTTTTTTCTTACAAAATTTAATATTTTTTGTAAGGCTAAAATTTTAGTGGCCTTGCCTTTAAATCAATTTTTAATTGAGACGAGACTTTCACAAAACATCAGTAATAATTTTTATTTTTTTTGACAAAAAACATTAGTAGTATCTCTCCTTATCATTTTTTTTAATATCCTCTTATTTTAATAATTTACCGGATCATCTTTGCATGCTAAAATTTGATTTCTTTTCCACACGTCTTTCGCTTATTTTTCTATCTTTGTTTTTTGTTTTTTCTTTCTTGTAGTTTTAGATTTTTTTTGTTCAATTCTTTCGAGCTATATATCAATAAATTTAGATTTAGTTGATATTTAATAAGAGGTTGTTAACGTAAGTTCAAAATGTTCAAGGGATAATCTTTTCATTAAGTGATCATGTGTTTATTTCATTTCCACCTGGCTCTTGAAGCATGCGAAAATGATGATCAAAAATATTTTTTTCACAAAACTCATAATCAAATTTTGTCGCCGACAATGACGCATATACATATATATTATTTGTGCCATTTTGTTAGCAAGGCAAGTATCACGCACAAAATTCATACCAGAGAAGACAGATAAACCCTACACATTTTTGTTTCCAATTGCTTCAAAAATCATCAGAGTTCTTGAGAAGTAAGTTCCTCTGTATTTTTCTCTCCCATTCTTATTTTCTGTTTTTATTTTCCTCAAATATCTGTTTCCCTGTCTTATTCAAAAAAGAGAAAAGGGAAAAGTAACCGAAGAATCGTACTTTTTTCTTCTTTTATATACGTGGATTTTCAATATTTTTTTTGAACCTATCTCTAAAAAGGTTAAATTATAATGTATTGTTCCCAAAAGTCTAAACCACTGAGTTTAATGTTTCAAAATTAGATCAAACAGTGTAAGAACATTCTTTTCAAAAGTACTATTTATTTTAATATTTCATCTTAATGGAATTATAAAACTGTTCTTAACTGAATTTTAAAATTTCAATTGTTAACTATCGTATCAGTGTTCTGATTAAGCAGCTTTTTTTTTTTTTTTTTTTTTTTTTTTTTTTTTTTTTTTTTTTTCTTGTAGTGATGGGTTTGGAGGAGAATGTTGCAGAGGGAGATAACAAAGAGAGATGGACGTTATGCAAACATACTTTTTATGATTTATCAAATGTTTCTCCTGTGGTGTTTATGTTTATGCTGAAAGAATGTTATTATTATGGTATGAATTTCTTCTCTTTAATTTGCAATATGATAAGATGTTGAATGCTAATTGTTTGTTGAAATGTCGCAACTAAATTATTCAGAAAATTTATTTTTCTTCTACAAAGCACAAAGTCAGACACCAGCACAGACACGTCAACACCGACAATAATTTAAAAATGACATAATTCAATGTAATCATATGTGTTGGTGTCTGTCGGTGTCTGACACGATAACACTGGGACACGCCTAATCCGAGGAGTATTTGTGCTTCATAGTTTTTCTTCAAGTCGATACCATCCAATTAGACAGACATCGATTTTCTTGTCTTGAAACATGTGGTTTGTGTTTCTCTATGTTCGTTGTCGACATGTTGAACCTATGACATCTAATACTAGATCTGAAGGCTTATCTCAAGTGCTTTTATAATCAATGATTGATTGATCATTGGTTACTTTGAAAGCTTAGATAGTGGATTGAATGGAAGATTGAAGCACCTGTTATTATTAATCATATATTGTCATAAAGCTAGATTTTCTTGGGTGAACATTTCATTGTTTAGAAATACATTATCTTATTGCTGTTTGTTACATGTGTGTTGTAACATCTCGAATTTTGATCCAAGATATTACTTAAAGATAATGTATTTCT
>Ga0209282_1001313_pt1 | contig 13517 bp, 6 predicted proteins | sample Mtrugardesep15_FD_187529 | JGI IMG/M metagenome (GOLD analysis project Ga0209282, IMG submission 187529) | Root nodule microbial communities of legume samples collected from California, USA - M. trunc garden sep15 (SPAdes) (version 2) | ecosystem: Host-associated > Plants > Roots > Nodule...
GATATTTTAAAAAATTAAAAAAAAAATCATGATAAACGATCATATAATAGTTCAATGTCAATTAATTGTTTTTAAAAATATTTTATAATATCTGTAATTTAAAAAGAAAAAATAAGTTCTTTCTTTCTTCTCCTTTCAAACCGTCCATCCAAAGATACAATTTCAAGAGAAAATTTGTCAACTTAAAAATTAGACACTATTTAACCTAAATTTTGGGTACCAGCTTCACTATTTACTCTACTATCAAAAAAAAAGATTCACTATTTATTTTGGTCACCATTCACTCCAAAATAGTCTGTACTATTCGAAAGGAATTCATAATCAACCGGCGTAGACATGATAATCCACTCTTTAACCGAATATTTAATATAATTGAAAGAGCAACGATGGTTAAACAAATTACCAATGTCATAATAAAAGCATGAAAATTACTGCACTGTTTATTATAATTTCTTCTAGCAAATGAGTGTTGAAATGCTATTTTGGCTTCTTAGTTGAGCAAAAAAGTGGAAATACAGAAAAATACCGTTTTTGTGTCACTTTCTTAATAAAATCAAAAATGGCATATAACTTCAAAGAAACTAAACTCAAACGGCAAATTCTCCCTCCATACGGTCCTATCCAACTTTTATTCTCAACTTACTCAAATTGGTCATTTTATTTTCATCTTAATCATTGCTTATATCAATAGGTCACATTGTGTAAAAAATAATATCAAAATGTCACATTAATTATTTTTTTTCACTATTATATAAGACACACCACCCTGAACACACTTTCATTCATTCTCTCCATATTACACCACCCTACCTTACATTTCAGGTTCACCTAGTTTATAACCTTCATTCTTTTCTACTTTGTACAAAATATTGCATTTTCTTCTAGGTCATTTTTTCTTCACTTGTTTGTGAGATTTAAGTAAGCCAACCTATTTTCCTTTGTTTTTATGCATAGGTTCCATTTTCTTTTGATTGAATGGAGAGTTCAAGAATCATAAAATGGTTAAGTACTCTACTATGTGCCCTGCTATTACTTAAGACACAAGGACAGTATGTTCCATTGACTCGGCTCGAGAGTGCAGTATCGAAAGGAGCTGGTGAGAATTTTCTTGTGCTGTTTCGATTACTGTTATTTATATTTTTATTTAGTTATTGATTTTATATTTGTAATATGTTTATGTATATAATAGTAGAGAAGTTGAAGTGTTAACTTCTTGTGCAGTGTGTTTGGATGGAAGCCCCCCAGCTTACCATTTTGATCAAGGACATGACGAAGGAGCTAACAATTGGATTGTTCACATTGAGGTCCCTTTCATTAAACTATCATTAATCATAAAGTGTTTAATGACTCATGATCACAACATAATTTTGTGTTATAAGATGGAGTTTTTTTTAAATGTTAGCTTTAGTCGATTGTCGTTTCTCTTTTTCTTGGACAAACCACGGAGAGTACCTTTTGTTGGTGTCATATGATTCATGTAGCTGACTCGACCTGTTGGAATAACATTTGGTTGTTATTGTTGTATGATTTTTCGCTACTATTTAATTTAGGGAGGTGGATGGTGCCACAATGTCACATATTGCCTTTATCGGAGGGACAGTCGATTAGGTTCGTCGCATGAAATGGAAGAGCAAACTTACTTTTCTGGATATTTAAGTGACAACCAACAATATAATCCAGGTATTGTATAATGTCTACTTTGCTAATAATCAATATATATTATTCTTTCCTTGTTAGCCAAATTTTTTGTGTAGCTTTCCAACAATTTTTTATTCTTTTAAATAAATCTCAGATTTCTACAATTGGAATAGAGTCAAGGTTAGGTACTGTGACGGATCATCATTTACCGGTGATGTTGAAGAAGTTGATCCAGTAAGTTTAACAAAATCCGAAGAAGTTTAAATTTAAATTTCAAGGAAAATTGAAGTCATTTTTTAATGTATGATCTAATGATATTCTTATAACATGTTACATAAACCAGACGACGAATTTATACTACAGAGGAGCAAGGATTTTTTCTGCTGTAATGGAAGAGTTACTAGCAAAAGGAATGGATCATGCTGAAAATGTACATGACATTAATTATAATTGATGATTTGCCACTCTTTAATTCCTCTTGATTATTTTTTTCAATCACTAATTAAAATTTGTAACTATAGGCTATTCTTTCTGGATGTTCTGCTGGAGGATTAACTACTATATTACACTGTGACGGATTTCGAGCACTATTTCCTAATGAAACTAGAGTGAAATGTGTCTCAGATGCTGGTTATTTTGTTAATGTGTATGCTCCTTTCATTTTCTCCCTATAGATACTCTTTTTCCTTACATATTTATAATTGAAAAGATCGTGCCATGATTTTATGTTGTTGTTGTATAACAGAAATGATATCTCAGGAGATCATTACATTGAAGATTACTACAGTCAAGTTGTCGCAACACATGTACTTTTTCCTTTTTCTCCGATAATTTTCCCACGTTTGGAAAACACTTGCATATTCTACGTTTAATTTTACACCATACGAATTCCACTAAATTTTTTCCAAATTCATTGCAAGCTCCCTTTCTGAGGCTTTCTTTCGGTGCATGTTTGGATTGACGACGAGTTTGGCAGAATTACAGTCTGTCATTGTGAAAGTGATTTTGTCGAATTCACTATGATTCCAAATATTTAGAGACTTATTTGTTTTTCTATATTGTTTTAGGGCTCAGAAAAGAGTTTGCCTTCATCGTGCACTTCGATGCTCAGTCCAGGACTGGTAAGTTTGACTCGTAATTTTATCTTGTTGCTTTGCAATTTCTATTGCGCGTTTCTAATACTTATGAACTATCATGTAGTGCTTTTTCCCACAATATATGGCATCAAGTATACAAACACCAATCTTCATTGTAAATGCAGCATATGACTCATGGCAGGTAATTTTTTTTGTTATTCGAGCATAATTTGTTTTTCAACATGGTGTTACTTTTGAATAACTCTGTCACGCTATATATTTTTTCATCAATTTGTGGATTCAATTCAAAGATGAAGTAGCAACATTAAATAGGTTGTATTGGATGGTAAAATAATGATCATTTTAGGTTAGAACTAGCGTTAGTGTCAGTATCGTGTCTAGTGTCGGTGTCGATGCATCACTATGATTTTTCTTATGATTCAGATTAAGAACATTTTGGCACCTGGTGATGCTGATCCCGACGGCCAATGGCGTAGCTGCAAGACTAATCTAAACAACTGCTCACCTGAACAGCTAAATATAATGCAAGGTTAACATTTTCTGATCTAATGACTTGTGTCTTGACAATATATACTTAGGTATATGATTTGTTTACTGCAAGATTTTTCAATAGTTTTCTAACTTTACTTTTATGAATGAATTTATTTTCAGACTATAGAACACAATTCTTAGAGGCATTGAGTCCTATAAGCAACTCTCCATCTAATGGAATGTTCATAGACTCTTGCTATGTCCACTGCCAAACAGAACCGCAGGAAACATGGTTTAAAAGTGATTCTCCAATGGTTGGCAATAAAGTATGAAACTATTCTTTCATTTCATTTCTTTTCTTTGTGAGAGATTAAGATTCTCTGCAGTCACGACTCACGCAGTCATGTATCTCAGATGTTCGATGAAGATCAGATGGCTTGTATTTCTTGTATCATGAACAAATTTGATGAAGTCAGAGTACAAGCTGTCTAATCTTCGTCTACCAGTAGAGATCACTTGACTTCGAGACAACACATTTTCCCGCATGTAAGGATCTCGACCATTAGATGAATATCAGACGAGTTGTATTATGAAGCCGTTTTGGTGAAGTTACAATACAAGTTGTCTAATCTTCATCTAATAGTCGAGATCACTTGACTTCGTGACAACATATTTTCCCTAACTAAATGCATGGATCTCAACCGTTAGATAAAATATCAAATGACTTGCATTCGAGTTATGAAGCCGATTTTAGTGAAGTTAAAATACAAGTTATCCTATCTTCATCGAACGGTTGAGATTACTTGACATTGAAGCAACATATTTTCTGACTGCAAGAAATCCGCGTCCCTTTACGAGTGTTTCATTGTGGCATTTGATTGATATAAAGTTGAAAAACTAATTTTCTCTGGTTGATAATTTGCAGACAGTTGCAAAGGCAGTAGGAGACTGGTTTTATGAAAGAAGTCCTTCACGTGAGATAGATTGTACTTACCCTTGTAACCCTACTTGTCAGAACCGTGTTTGGGAGTCAGCAACTGCATCATACCCAGCAATGTACACTAGAGTCTACTAATTAAATATATTTTTCATTCCTATGGTATAAAAAAATAGTATAGTATTATTGAATGTAAAAATAAAGCAAGCAAAATAAGAGAGAAGGCATCATTGCATTGAGCTTGTGTGCTAGGCGCAATCAATTATTGTTCAATTTATGTTTACTATACTCTTTATAAAATTGTAAGTTCCATGGTTTCACTAATTGATTGTTCTACTTTTTTAATGTGGGGTACCAATATCCTATGGACAGAACCACAAGGATACGACAAGGATCGAAAACAAAACATTTATAACGAACGATTTACATATTTAAGCCATAATTTTATCTTATAACGAGTCACAAGGTCTTTTATCTTTAATACGAAGATATCAAAGACTATTTTATATTTTATTTTTGTCTAAATTAACTTGCACCAAAATTGTGAATACCCAAAATAAATCTACACTTCAAATTTATTTAATGTAAATTTCAGGAAACACGTTACATTGCACCAAAGAAAAATACCAAAACTTGTTTGAATCTCAGTCGTGGCATAGAAAAATGCCACAGTCCTCTCTGCTTTCTCACACATTTTTTTTTCTGACAATCACTGAAGTTGCTTTGTCTCATTCACTCATCTACTTCCATGCCATCATCACCTAACAATGCAACCTTTTAGTTTCATCCTCTCATTCTCTTTCACCCATTTCAACCATAACACTTCATTTTAATCAAAACAATGTAACACATTGTTACATAACAATGCATGCATAGTTTAGTTTTACTTCATTATAGATCTGACCCATCTTCCAGAATCTATAAAAGACAGCATTTTTATTTCTGGGTTTTGTTTTTAAAGGTGTTTGAAAAGTATTTCTTGTTGTGGGTCATGGGTTCCAATAGTAGCAAAGCCACTAGGAAGAGTAGTTCTAAGGGACTGAAAGGGTTTCATTCTTATTGTCTTGGAACATGTTCTGGATCTCATGACAGTGATAATGAGGAACAGGTTGTTCCTTAATTTTCATAATGTTACTTATTTTTTAACTTGTTTCTTATCTTGTTCTTTCTTCATTAAGCTTATAATGTGATTAGATTTTTGATAGTGTAATGTGATTAGACCAACCTGTTAAGGATTTAGATGTTACTTTCTGTTTTTGTCACTGTTTGATTATTTATACGAGGAATGCTAGCAAGACTCTCTTTTCAACACTCTCTCAAACACTCACTATCTTATTGGGTGAAATCAATGTATGTCCCACCACTTTAAGTGGGTTCCATTTTCAAAATGTATGACCCACATTGATTTAAGCCAATTAGAGAATGAGTATTAGAGAGAGTCTTCAAAAGAGAGTGTTGCTAGCACTACTTTATTTATATTTTGAAGAATCATCTTTTCTAATTTTCATGCAGTTTCTGTATCCAAAGAGTATTTTAGCAAGTTATAACTAAAAAGTAGTTAAATACACCTTGAGGTGCATGTTGCTAAAATACTCCTAAAAGATAAGTAGGTGTAAGTTAGCAGCTCCTACAAGAATTTGCTAGAATACACTCACTTATTTTTTTAGAAGGAATAGGTTAGCAATTGATAACTAAAAAAGAGTTGGTAATTAATATTTGCTTAGTTTAGTGTAAATAATTCTACTTGTGTCTGTACCTGAATAGTAAATTCTATGCTTGGATAACAATGCATCATATTATTCTTTATTTTTTATCAAATGACGGTCCTTGAGGTGTCAACTCAACGGTAAAAGTTTAAACTTGTAACTTCAAAAGAGACGAAGTTCAAATCCCCTTAGAGATAATAGTAACTTAACCATTAGTGCTATTTGAATATGACTGACTGTCTTGTATTAACGACAATTTTGTTTGATTGGGATATTGCTATGTTGTCTAATTGTAACTCATTCTGTCGGTTTGTGATCAGAATAAAGTAAAAGGCAGTGATGTTACATACGCTGATAATGGCAATCTATCTGACCCAAATGAGGTGAAATCAAAGTTTTTAGAAAGGTTAAAGCTGGTGGCAGTGACAATACTCGCAGCTCTGTTCACGCTTCTTCAACTAATTTGTTGAATCCTACTAGTCGATTCCTTTCTCGGTTTGGCTTCACTCCTGGTAATAAAAGCTCCAGACTTAGCATATTTACTAGTTCAAGATCATCGCAGGACCTTGTAGCAGTTTGATTAACATAAATGAAACAGCATAGTGTCATGAAGATACTCCTATTAATTTCAGGTCAAATGCATCAGGATCAGGTTTGCCTTGCATCGGTGGCATTGGTGCAAGAGATGAGTTGGACATAAACTTATTTTCTCCGAGAATTCAAACGGAGACAGAACATACTGAGACTAGACATTTAGATTGGCGAAACGGAGCTCGAGAACAAGTTGAAGAGAATGTTCGTTTTAGTCGAACTTTAAGTGTTGGAAGACTTCGTGACAGAGTCCTTCGTCGATCAACATTATCTGACGTTACACATTAGGTATATGAGTCATTTCTCTTATATTTTTCTCTCCACCTACTATTTTGATATAATTATTTTATAAAAAATTACACTCAATTAAAAAAACGTCACATCATTTTAAAATTTCAAACAAGCATATATTTTTCAACTCAACAAAACACATCTAAATTTTTTCATTGTCAGATTCCACCAATGAACTTGAAATAATGGAGGTTGAATAAAAAAATAGCATGAAAGCGAATGACATCTAATAACTAAAATTTACGATGAAAAAGTTAAACAAATGACATCTAAAAATTAAGAAAATAGTTTGTCATAATTTTGAAACTTTCTGGGTATCCTACATCTAGTTTGATATCACATATTAACCCTAAAACTCAAGATATTAGTTATACGGGTCATCTCATTTATGTGTTGATCATATTCTATTATTTCATCCAATATATAACTTTAATTCACACTTTTTTTTTTGAAGAACTTTAATTCACACTTGATACATTAACATTTGTTAATCAATTGTGTAACTCTCCACATCTGTAATTATATGATATAGTCGAGTAAGGTCAAACAGAGGCATAACATGTTCAAAATGGTTGGTTGACGGTGTTTCATGGAGGAAGATTTTTGTTCATTCCTTTCAAGAGAAGAAAGAATGGGTATTCGAAGAAAAAGAACATACATGAAAAGGGAATTTGAACATGAAAGAAGATAAGGGAAAATATTAAGTCTTGTGCGTTTGTTTGTAAAAGTATAGAAAATAGTGTAAGTTACCATTAATTTTATGAGTTTGTTGAAAATGTTTGAAATTTTTGTGTAATTATTTTACTAAAAAACATATTTAATTGAAAAAAACGTCACATAATTTTAAATATGTAATAAACATGTATTTTATCAAATTAGTGTAAGACATGCAAATTTCCATTATCACTTGCCACCAAAAATAAAAAATGAATGAATTTAGAACAATAGAGGTTGAATGAACAAATTCATGGGAAAGAGAATGACATCCAAAAACTAAATTTAAAGATAAAAAATTAAACAAATTACATCCACAAAAAAAAAAGTTCATCATAATACTATGACTTTCAGGGGATCCTACATTGAATTTGATTATCATATCAAACTAGGAGAATCACACAAGTAAGTTTGACACCACATATTCCCTATAAACCTTAAGGTATTAGGTATATGGGTCATATCACTAAGTTTCTGAACATCCACTCTTGCATTCAATGTGGAATTTTAACTTACACTTGACACATCAACATTTCTCCTTCAATTATGAGACTTTCTACTAGACATAACAACAAAACCCGTACTCACGGTTACCCGCCCAAACCAGCCTCGATTTGGTGAGGTTCTCCGCTTTGACTAAGTTTGGGTAAGAGTTTAAGTTATCTTTGATTTCTCAAAACAGGCACAAGATGGGTAACATGGATATAAGTACCCACCCGAAACACATACTCAAATACATTTCAAATGTAGAAAATTACTTTATTACCTATTGAGATTTTCAATGTTATAATATTTGCCATTGAAATTTAAAGGAGCAACCAAATTACTCGGTCATGGAAATGTTAATGTTATCATATTGTTGAATAATGTAGTATAACATTGCCCGCAGGCCTTGAAAAAACTTCTTTTTGTATTAAAAAAATGATTCATTGCGGGGATGAGAATGAGGCGGCGATACCCAAACCCGTCGGAGAAGGGGATTATTATTCAATTTCTCATCCCCATTGGGTATGAGTAGGATAACATGTAAGTATATTAGAGTCGTGGATCGAACGAGAAACGTAAAACCTTTCTCAATTGCACTTCATTGTCATGTCTACTTTATGCATCTGAGATTAAGTCGAGCTATGAACCATCATTAAACTTTGTGGAGTGGATCAGCCTATTGAACATATACCAACTACACAAATGAGAATAGTACTACATCTTCTTTGACGAAATTCTAGCCCGTGCTTAAATGTATATATAGGAGATTGATATTGATATATTGATTGATATTTATTATTTTTTACTACCGAAAAGACGGGCACTCCGTGCCCGTCTTTATGCTCTTTTTATTGCGTTAACGTTTAAAAATTATGAACAATATTTTTTTTTTATGAAATTTTGGTTTTGATTAAAAATAAAAATACAAATGTTTGTTGCTTTTTTTAATGACACGAACAATAATCTTTATTATAGAAAAAATTGTTTAGAAGTGTAATTGGAATATTGAAAAAGTAAGTATAAATACTTTTTAAATAATAAAGAGAAAAAAAATAGATAAACATATATTCATGTCGTGTTTGTTACATTTGTTTTAATATTTAAATTTATTCTTATCTATTTGTGTTACTTGTATTTAAAATTAAAAGTATTTTTGAAAAGAAAATTCCAACTCAAAAGTGTGCTGAAATGAATAATTTATTTTATATATAGTATAGATAGATAAGTGGATAAAATCTTAAAATGAAAAACAAAAGATAATGATTCATTCCCTAAAAAAAAAATCATTAATGAACAACAAAACTTCTCCAAAATTTACGATCACGTATCTTGTGATTGTTAGTTACGGCAGACAACTATTTAAGGGATCTAAGTCCTTAAGTATCGAAATATTCTGATGAAATTAACAGGTACTCTATCCCTTTAATTTGCCTCAATATTAGTAATTTCTTTGGCTTTTAAATAGAACTCATAAATAAACATAGGGTAATGTTATATGGTGTGACAAACTCACGCACGAAAAATTTGACGAATGGAGCAATTCTCGTTCCTACTGGCCTACTGTCACTATCTCCACCAATACCACAAGTCACAACATCCCATAATTCCAATCATCAATTTAGTTTTTTTTTTTTTTGACTAAATTATCTTTTTGGTCCTTTAACTATTTGATTAGTATCAGTTTGGTCCCCTAACTAAAATTTGATTTATTTTGGTCATTTAACTTCTCTCCATCATATATTTTGGTCCTTTCCGTTAGTTTTAATTCAAAAACGTTAGGTTTTCTTCATTTTCTTTTGGAATTTTTCTGGAATTCTTGTTGTTGAATGTTGATGGAGATGATATGAAGATGAAAAAGAAGAGAAGAAGATGAAGAAAACCTAACGTTTTTGAATTAAAACTAACGAAAAGGACCAAAATGTGTGAGAAGTTAAGGGACCAAAATAAATCAAATTTTAGTTAGGGGACCAAACCGATACTATCTAAATAGTTAAGGGACCAAAAATGCAATTTAGCCTTCTTTTTTTATAAACCAATCACCAATTTCAATTATAATTATTTGGATGTCCCAATATCTGTCGATGAGTTATTATTTTCTATTTGTTAGTGATATGTAGTTAAGGAAAGTAGGTGTTAGTGATGTTGTGTAGCTTTTTCTGTCTTGTATTAAAAACATAACAAAAATAAGAAAATTCATGAAGCGGCTTCTTTACTAAAGCATTCGTACAGTTTCGTGCCTTAGGTTGTACCAGCAAATTGCATTGCTCATAAACATATATGTATGTAATCTCATGTGTAGGTACAACAAAGAGGTGTTAAAGGAAGTAGCCGCAACCGCAGTATTATTATGCTTTCTATTAATCATCTTTCCGGCATTAAAGATATCATCATTTGTTGGTCCGTTAATGGCAAAACATGAAATGGTCGTGATGGTCTTTCTCACTTTTCTTGTATTATTCTTTCAATTATATCACTGCTTACTACTATAGTAAATCACCAGGATAACAGCAGCATCTGTTTAATCATGTTCATATTGCTGCTCACAAGTTTAATATCAATTGGAGAAGTTAGTCTTGTTTCGTCGTAAGCTGCTATCTTCATATCGATCTTTTGGGTAATCATAATGGTAGAAGCTGTCAAAGTTAACCGGGAAGAAATCTATAATGTAGATACGACAGTTTCAAACATAATTCATGCATTGGTAGTGGTTAGTTTTAACCTTACCCTAAATTACATCATGTATTATCGCATAGTGTATAGTTGAAATTCTTATTAATTGTAATTTTTCTATATTGTTAGCGGTTATTTTTAACCTTACCCTAAATTACATTTTTTATTATTGCATAGTGCATAGTTGAATTTTTTTTTTTTAACAAATCAAAATGGAATATATTGCTTAAAAAGAAAGATGATTCACCCGCACAAGATGTGCTAAAATGATGAATCACCCAAAATCTGATACAAACCAAGGCACCTATGAAAAGGATACCCTCACCGAAAAAAAATTATACAATACTCATACGACAAAGTGGATGTCTCCACCAATCATGAAAACCAAATGCAATAGGTACAAAATACGAAGACAACCATATAAAGGAGTTCATCTTCACTTTTTCGAGAATACTATAAGGATTGATTACCGCATTTTTGAAGATACAGTTATTTCTATCCTTCCATATTGCCCAAGCACACGCAAGTCAAATAATTTTAAGGTAAGAATGAACCGATCTCGGCATGCCCGCTACATGAATAAATTGATGAAAATGATCCTTGATTGCTCTTGGAAAAACGAAAGAAATACCAAGCCATTGGCAGACTAGAAACCAAACTTTTCCAAATAAATCACAACCAATAAAGAGATGATCCGTTGTCTCTATGAAGCCACGCCCTCCAACACATAAGTTATCAATAGCTGGAAGGATATGTCTTCTCACCAGGTTTGATTTTGTCGGAATTCTATCTTGAAGAAGATGCCATGCAAAGAGAGAAACCTTCGAAGGAACTAAATTATGCCAAACCTTGTTGATGACACTCTCAAACACCGGTTCAGCTGCTGTTGTTAGAAAACGATATGTCTCACGAACCGAATAACCATGTATTGGATCCAAAGTCCACCTCCAAACGTCCTGAATGTGATCCTGCAAAATAACGTTATTCAACAAAACAACACACTCCCTCACACTATCCTCCTCCCATGCCAACAAACGTCTCCTCCACCCCCAAGCATTCCCGCCTTCTTCCCAACCTAAATGCGCCATCTCTTCCACCATACGCTCCTCATGCAATGATAACTCATACAAACGGTTGAACTGGAGTTTTAAAGGTGCTCCATCCAACCAAATATCAGTCCAAATTATAAGATTAGCAATTATGCATATTCGGAAGAAGAATATCTTGATTGCTAGCACTTTTTATTAAAAATATACACCCTTTGTTTGGTTTTGCGTTCGCAACCCCTAGACACGTTTCCTTGGTGACATGATTTAACCCTTTTTTTTTGTTGATAAAGTGATTTAACACTGCTGTATATTCCATATTCTCCAAATGCCCTTATACCCTTCCTTACCTTTGTACCTTTCTTTACATTTTCCAAAGAAAATTGTCTTATGTGCAAATTGCGAACAAAATTAAATTTGCAAATGAATAAGAATAATGCTAAAGAGTCATCGTGAACTTAGCTCAGTTGGTAGAGACATTGCATAATTTATGTAGGGACAGGGGTTCGAACCCCTGACACCCCACTTCTCCACATTTATAATGTGTGAGCTCCAGCCACTAGGCTATCTGACCAAAAAAAAATAATAATGCTAAAGACAGCGATAAACATACTTCACGAATGCTTCACGAAATATAGGTCTTCATCAAAATCATTTATTTACCAATTTAAGAGTGTTTCTTGATGATGATTAGTCACAGTTAAGTGGCGGTGAAAACTTCTATCAATATCATGATAAAAAAAATATTGTTTTTTCGTCAATCTATCTCAGTTGATAAGAGAATTGCATTATATATACAAGGTTGAGATTCTAATTTCGATATTCAAAGTTCTCTCCATGTTTTTTCTCATGTGTTCAAAATTCACTTTTTTCTACACAACACAAAGATTCTCTCTAATTCCCAACAAAAGGTGCGGATTTCAATGGGCAAGTTTTTTTTCCTGACGTAAAAAAATCATATTTCAAATTAAAATGATCTCTTTTCTAATATAATTTAGTCTAATATGTCACTTTATATTTCTTCATTACTATTTTTTTTTCATTTCTCTATTCTTTTCATCAAATTTCTGTTATCCTCTTCATATTTTCATTCTCATAAAATAGTGTTCAACATTTAATCAACGTTTACTATAATAACAAGTATCATGTGTACGTTATTAGTGTAGATTTAGAATATTATTTTTAACAATAGTATGAATTCATTTAAATATTTCATAAGGATGAAGGAAATGAAACTAAAAAAATCAAAAAAACTATACACTAACGCAAGGTCTTGTTTTTTATTTATACGCTCATCAATTAATTAACTTTTTCCACTTAAATATCTAATTTTTTAATTATAAAATATTAGTTTTGTTGTTTTCTGTTTTAAATAAATCAAAGGAGCCATAAAAACAATTTTTTTTGGTATATACAAAAGAAAATAGAAACATGAATAGAGATTCGGTCAAAAACAAAGAATATAGAAACAAACACCAAAAGAAAAATTTAAAAGAGAATATGAATAGAAAATAGGAACATAAGAAATCACAATAAAAAGTAACATACGAATAATAAATGTTAAACAAACAATAAAAAAATAAGAACTAAACAAATAAAAGAAAATAGAATGGAGTTGAAAAATGATTTTTTATGGGAGGAAGATGTAGATGAAAATAATGAAAAACAAATTGTCTCTATGTATAGGAAAAAAATCATGTCATAATCAATTTTGATTGGCTCATGAAAAATAAATGAGTCATTGATCCATTTTGATTGGCTAATAAAAAATAAATGATTCAATATCCATTTTGATTGGTTGATAAAAAAACATTAAATGAGATGAAGAGCAGGATGATGCTACATGTACTATCGCTTATAGATGTAGGCT
>Ga0209282_1001314_pt1 | contig 13515 bp, 5 predicted proteins | sample Mtrugardesep15_FD_187529 | JGI IMG/M metagenome (GOLD analysis project Ga0209282, IMG submission 187529) | Root nodule microbial communities of legume samples collected from California, USA - M. trunc garden sep15 (SPAdes) (version 2) | ecosystem: Host-associated > Plants > Roots > Nodule...
ATATATATATATATATATATATATATATATATATATATATATATATATATACACACACTCATACATTCACCTTGGAATTTACACATTTATTTAAACACGTATGTAAAGCAGCAATTATTCCCATCAAATTAACATGTAAAGATGGATAGGTGCCCTTACTGTTGCAATCGTTGTTAAAAAGAAGAATCGTGTCAGAGTCGGTCATGTGTGCACCTTTAAACCACAAACGAATTAATATCAAAACAGATTCTAATTTATTGACTCCTTGGCTATCCGGGATGGTCCTTAAACTAGGTTGGGGTCTTAATCCTTTTTAATTTTCAGTTTGAAATCTTAACTGCGGTATTAGTAGTATGCCTTATCCCGGAAAGTGACTACTGACTCGTTTCTTAACTGCGGACCCATAAATCAAATTGCTAGTTATTAACAAGTTGTTGATTTTTTATATATATATAAAGAGTTAGTTTAGTGATGTATTGTTTTCATTATTATTTTCCAACTTTAGTTAAAGTCAACCTGATGAAGATTATTCAAATCTTAGTTTGGTAGCATAGAAGAATTACTTTACATCCTATAGTCCAATTAATTAACACTAATTCATTCCTACCACTTTATTAAGCAAGACCTTCACTTTTTAAAATAAAAATAGTAAATCAACAATAGTGAAAAATATTGTCCATTGTATTTCTCTAGACAAATGAATAACCCAACACTAGCCTTTTATTTACAATCCACTTATTAGTTTTGGAACCTAAGTAAGTACCTTAGCTTCACATATTGGCCTCTCACACAACAAAAGTGATATTTTTCCAACTTCTAAAGTTTCTCAGCTTTAACTAAGTTTTATAACTTTTCATGTTATCATCTCATAACGTTGCTCTCCTTCATTATGTGGTCTCATTACAATCCATTTATTTATTTATATAAGTGTTTGAGTAAAGAGTAGTCCAAAATAGTAACATCACAAATAGGTTCACAAAGTTAACCATTCAAAGAAAACGACCCACTTTGTTTTATTATTTTCTTTATGGTTATATCTATTTATTTTTAGAAGGCCATGTTGAAATTGCAAGTTATGTGGAACACACTAGTGAGAAAAATAAAGGGCTTTTCAAAAAACAGTGTTTATAAAAACATTTTTTTCTTAATATAGTTGTACCAATCCTTGAGCAGAACATCACTACAAATGGATGAACAAAATAAAGATGGAGTTTACTAGTAGTTGTCATAAATGGAAAGAAAAAAAAGGGAGGTGATCACAAATAGGAAAAATAAAGAAAGGTAAAACAATACACACCTTAAAATGTGAAGACAGTGAACAACCTTGTTTTGGCTTTTTGTCTGATCGTATTTAAAGATGAATATATGAATAAGATAATTTGTAATACTTCTAAGGCTTAATTACACTTTTTGCCTCATAAGTTTTTCAAAGTTGTGATTTTGGCCCTCTAAAAAAAATAACTATTTTCTGGCCCCCTAAGTTTACTTTTTGTTGCTATTTTGGCCCCCTAGCCTAATTTTGACCAAGTCAACGCTGACGTGGCGCCCACTTTAATATTTTTGTATTTTTTAATAATTTTTTTATTTTGTAATTAAAATTAATAATAATAAAAAAAATTATTTTAAATTTTTGTAATAAAAAAACAAAAAAAATTGTAATTAATTTTTTTTCATTTGTAATAGAAAACTAAAAAAAATTAAATTTTTATTTTAATTTGTAATTAAAAAAACTTTTTTTTTAATTACAAAAATATTTTTTTTAAATTAAAAAATAATTTAAAAAATATAAATAAAAAATTACACACGTGTCTGTTGACTGGGTCAAAATTAGCGTGGGGGCCAAAATTGCAACAAAAAGTAAACTTAAGGGGCCTAAAAAGAGTTGTTTTTTTTAGGGGGCCAAAATCACAACTTTAGGAATGACAATAAAAACTCATTTCTCTCCTTTATGTGATGTTTTTGTAGGCGAGGCTTTAGGTTTATATAATGGCTCATGCCTCAGGCGCATTGGTGCTACTTCCGGTGTGAAATCTCATGTTATTCGTCTTTTTGGTTGTTGGCTTCCATATAAGATGTCTTGGGACTTGGGAAGAAGATTTCTCCCTTTGTAATGTCTTCAGAGGCCTCTTGAATATTTGTTAATGGTCTTCCTAAAGTATTCACAAGTCTTCAAATGTTTTGTTTTGCCGATTTGTATGATTTCTTCTTGAATTACATAAAAACACCATATAATTGCTATGTTTTGGGAAAACCTTAGAATTACATGACTCAATATATAAAATATTACAAATATTCTGAAAACCATAGACAATTGTTCTAATACTCCTCTATCAGCGGTAATAACTGAAAAACATGCTAAGAATAACGTAAGATGACATGTCATCAGCGATAAACCAATACGATAGCTCATGCTCTTGCAGAAGATGCCACATTATTATCTAGTCCAACTATTCGTTTTAAAATCCCAAGTTGTATTGACACTCATATTATCAAGGGTTAAATAATATTTGCCCCTGCCATCTAGACGAATTTTGAATATATTTTTTAGATTTTCCCTTACCATTCAAAGATTCCATAAGAAACAACCTTAATGTCATATGACTGGTCAACTTATCCGATGTGGCATGCTGACTGGATAAATTCTTTTAATATTTTTTTTTTAAAATTTCTATGTGTCTTTTCTATTATTAAATAAATTAAAAATTTATACAAAAATAAAACTAGAACAATTTTTTTTTACTTTTCCGGTTTTCCCTCTCTCCTTTCTTCATTATCCCTACCATCATGATCTTCGTCTCTCCCATTCAACATCATCATCCTCTCTCATTCAACATCATCATCAACAAACAAAAACTCAAGATTTTTTTTTTTTTACAATTCAATAGAATTTTTTTAAAAATAATCAACAAATTTGAAGACGCAACAGACACATCAACACCAATTGATCATCTTTTCATATGATCTTCTTCTCTCCATCAATAACAAAACACATCATCTAGGAAAAATTGAAAACAAAGCTCAACATTACATTAGAAACCATTATTTTCCTTTTTCGTCTTCGTCATGTAATCATTAATTTCAACCAAATTCCAAATCCCTAAATACATTGCCAAAAATCATCGTCAAAATAAAATCCTTAAAACTATCTCTTCATTTAGTTTCTACAACTCATAAATTGAAATATCCAAATACGAAAACATCGTCACCCAAAATCACTATAACACATATTTGTAAAATTGGGGATTCATTGCAGTAAATTGGGGAGGAAACAGAGAGATAGTTGAGAGAAAAGAAGAGGAATGAGGAAGAGAAAAGGATGGAGGAAGAGACACGAGAGAAAAAGAAGCGAAGGTTGAGAGAGAATAATCGATGAAGATATTTTTTAATATTTTTAATTGTTTAAATTAAGTTTTTAATTAAAATAATTTTAAATAGAATAATTTTTTTTGAAAAGATTAAAATATTTCAAATCAAGCTACCAACTCATCAATTTTACACCATCAACATGTCATGTAAACATATTTGCACGATTAGATGTGATTGTGTTTTTTTTAACACAGATGTGTTAGGGTTAAGATCAAAAGAATCGAATATGACAAGGGAATCTATACAAATATTTTACAGAAAACTCGTTAAAATGGTCGGGGTAAACATTATTTAAGGTATATCTTTTATTAAAAAAACTATTTAAGAGGGACAGTTTGCATAATTAAGTTTTTCTAAGCAAATAAAATTAAAAAAAGGAAGAAAGTAAAATGGCGAAGTAAGGTTGGGGGTAGAAAAGAAAGAAGAGTTGAAACACGTAGAAACAGAGTTTCAGAGAAGAAGACACAGATCCGTTCCGTGCATCTTCAACAAACTCACACACTCTCTTTAATAAATCTCATAAAATCAATCTCGAACCTCTCAACACTCTTCTCAATATCATCATCATAAATCAAAATCAAAATCAAAATCAACACAATTCACAATGTCCCTTAACATGAAAACCCTAACCCAAGCTTTCGCAAAAACCGCAACCCTAATAGAAAAAACCGTTTCAACAACCGTTCAAGAAGTAACCGGTCCAAAGCCTCTTCAAGACTACGACCTTCTCCACCAGATCGGTTCCGCCGGTCCTGCTTTAGCCTGGAAACTCTACTCCGCCAAATCACGCGATCCGTCTCGGCAGCATCAGTATCCTGTTGTGTGCGTTTGGGTGTTGGATAAAAAGGCGTTGTCGGAGGCGAGATTGAAGGCTGGATTGACCAAGGCCGCTGAGGATGCTTTTTTGGATTTGATTAGGACGGATGCCGGGAAGATGGTTAGGTTGAGACATCCTGGGATTGTGCATGTTGTTCAAGGGTTGGATGAGAGTAAGAATGCGATGGCGATGGTTACTGAACCGTTGTTTGCTTCCGTTGCGAATACTCTTGGGAAGCTTGATAATGTTCAAAGTGTTCCTAAGGATCTTAAGGGAATGGTTAGTCTTTTGATTTGATCTAATTCAAATGCCAGTGATTGTTGATTTAATTTTATTATTAGGTGTAAGTAAGATTTTAAATCACGGTGCGATCTATGATGCATTGATACAGAAATGGACACTAGACACGTCACTGACACGTTGGCACTATAGCGATTTAAGAGAATGACATAATTTAATGTAAGCAGTAGTAAGATTTTAGAAAATGATATAATTGGAAGTAAGATTTTAAATTACAGTTGCGTTGTGATCTATGAAACACAAACACAGACATGACACGTTGACACTGGTGGTAATTTAAGAAAATGACGTAACGATGTCTAATCATATCTGTCGGTTCAGACACTCACACACATTCGATCAAAAGTGTCAATGCTATAGAGGTTGTGATCATTGATTGATATGGAGAATCATTTATATTCTGGGGAATTGCAGACTAATATGACTGAGATCGGCTTAATTATAGTCTTGTTGTGGTTGTAACTAGTAGTCTAGTATAGATCTTGTGTAAAATTGCAAGGATATGGGAAAAAATGACGCAAAATAGATGTGTGGAATTCCACCGCGCATGATTAGGGAGAAGATTTTTCTTTAAGTAGGTAGATAGAAGGTATCCAAAACCTTGTTACAACAGACTAAATTGCACCTGCTTACCTTTTTTAAAAGGTGTTATTGGTTGTAGACTTGTAGCTAGTAAAGATCTTGTTTAAGATTGCATGGATGAGGAAAAGAAAATGACGCAAAATAGTGGTGTGAAATTTCACCTCGTGTGATTAGGGAGAAGATTTTTCTTTCCATAGGTAGATAGAAGGTATCAAAAACCTTGTTATGACAGACTAAGCCTATGTTTGTTTCTTCAGTGGAGTTGACGCCACCGCACGTTCAACCTAAAGCTACAATATGTAGCTTCTCAAAATCCATGGCCAAATGATCTAGGGACGCGAGAATCAATTTAACCGCATATTTAAACAGACTATAAATTGCAGTTGCTTATCTTTTTCAAGAGGTGTGTTATTTAGACACACAAAAATCGAACACTGTATAAAATACAGCTCAGATGTGTGTGGTGTCGGAAAGGAGGAGAGAGAAAAAACAATATAAAAGTCAGAAACTGTGTATATGTATGGTGTTAATGTCAGATTTTGTGCAGAGAAGCATTTCTGTTTTTTTAATAAACCGTGTGCATACTTACAGTGCTGTACTTATTGCATTAGTAATTTGTATTTTTGTGTGAAATGCTATGTTATTGTTGTTATTCATTAATTTACAGGAAATGGGACTGTTGGAGGTGAAGCATGGTTTACTTCAAATAGCGGAATCGTTGGATTTTCTCCACAACCATGCTCATCTTATTCATCGAGCTATAGCACCTGAGGTGACAACTTTTTTCATTTCTTTTTGTCATTTAATAATCCTTTAAGGCCCGTTTGATGGTTAGGATAGGATAGGGACAAGATAGGATACCGATCTGGATAGACAATATGCGATAAGATAAGCACTAATCCTATCATGTGTTTGATGCGCACTGTTTGATACATGCCTGATAATTATGTGATAGGATACACATTATTATTATTTAAATGAGAAAAGTGTCCTTGTAATCAATTACATATTTTAACCTTTTTTTAATTAAATATAATTAAATGAGAAATTCTGATCTTCGTTGCATTGGTATTCAAATTGATCAAAGTACTTGTAATTGAAATCGATTTTGCAAAATTGATTCGAACCATGAAGCTAAAACATGGATTGTCTAATATTTAATCGGACAATTTTAATTTTGCAAACCTAACTGAAACACATGAAACCAAAGCATGAATTGTTTGATTTTAATTGGATAGTTCATATCTAGGTTGTAATGGATTTGGGGACAAATGCACGAGTATTCAAATTATAATAGTAATTTAAATTGAAACTGCTAAAGAGAGAACCATGAGAAAATGGAATGGCCAGAGAGAACAATCTAGATACTAAAATTAAGGCACCAAGGCAAAAGGAGGTTGAGAAGATGAGAGGAAGGGATGAGGTGCATAGAAAACAAGACATCAGAGAGAATAAGAGAGGCGTGAGCCGTGAGGGCAAAACAAGGATTCGTTCAATTTTTCTGATCATGTAGTGATATGATAATTTTTAACCCAACCTAAACTTAGGATAGAAATTACAAAGGAGTAAGAGGATAGTATAAGTAAATGGAATATTTTATCCTATCTCATTGGTGGATCAAACAAAATATTGAAGTAGGATATGATATATTTACTCTCTATCATGGCCATCAAACGGGCCCTAAAATACTTTGTTATAGTTATTTTTTGCCATCAGTAATATTTCTTTTGCCAATTTTTTTTTTTTTTGGCAAATAATAATACCAGTGGAAGTGAGTGCAATTGTAGTTAGAAATGGAATAAATCATGTAAATTGTGTTTCTAAATTTGGAGATTTCTTTCTACGTGGGCAACATCTACTATGAAATTTCAGATTGGTTCATTGAATACAAATTTTATGCTTTGCAGAATGTTTTTATCACATTGAGTGGAGCCTGGAAACTCGGTGGATTTGGTTTTGCAATTTCTTCTCAGAACCCTGGTGACTCATCTAATCTGCATGCTTTCCATTATGCTGTGAGTGGAACATTTGATAAGATTTGGATTTTCTGCATTGACATTGTTCACTGCACTTACATGTTTGATGTCTTAAATGCGACTATACCATGATGATGCAGACGATATGGATATTCTTGAAAAATATAGGATGCAATATATCTAGGATGCATATATAGATAACGTAAAAGAATTAATAAAACGTAATCTACATCTAATAGTAATTCAAATTAAGAACATACTACCTTGTCACTTTTTATAAGCCCTTGTGACAATTTTCACATATATTAAGAAAAAGTTGGCAGTATAATTAATGTGGACATTTTGTTTATGAATATTACTGAACTTCCCTTCGTGTATATGTCCAATTATGACTTTTCATTTCCTAAAACAAATTAGTACTCCAGTATTAATCAGTGTTGTTGGCGGTTCATGGCGGAGAGCCAAAATCCTACCATACCGGATACCGGCTGCTTAGTGGCGCTGTCATATCGGATTATGGCGGAAAATCCTGTCATATCGACCAAGTTGGGCATGGTGGAGAGCCCAGAAACCGCCAATGATATCCGCCATGGCCCATATTTTACAACACTGGTATTAATAAATGGTATATTTGAAAGAAACAATAAATGCATCTAGTAACTTAAAGTAGAGCTTATATTTAGGGTATGTTTGCCAAGCACGATAAGGTAGCTTATAGCTTATTAGTTCATATGACTAAAAAGATCCCGTCATTTTGTCACGAGCCTATGCTTACTTTTAATAGTCTATAGCGTTTTTTGATATTTTACTTCAAGTAGGTTAAAGCTTGTTAAGAGTCCCACATCGGATAGGTGATGGCCTGACATTGTGTTTATAAGTGGGGGCAATCCTCACCTCACAAACCGGTTTTGTGAGGATGAGTTAGGCCTCAAATTTCAACATGGTATCAGAGCCTCTCCAAGATTCATTGGGCCACCTGCTATCAGGTTTCCGCTATCGGGCCACCCACCATTTCTGTCCACGATCCAAGCCCAATAGTGCTGGTCGTGAGGGGGTGTGTTAAGAGTCCCACATCGGATAGGTGATGGTCTGACAATGTGTTTATAAGTGGGGGCAATCCTCACCTCACAAGCTGGTTTTGTGAGGATGAGTTAGGCCCCAAATTTCAACAAAACTTATCATTTTTACCAATTTTACCCTTGTTATCTTAATTAAAAAAAATTAAATATTAATTAAGCATATTTTTTATGCCATTTCATATTTATAAGGTAATTCAACCACTAATTTTACCGAACATTACAAATTCAACCAACCAGCTTATCCGCTAATAGTTATCATCTAGTTTATCAGTTATTCTCTATAAGCTAAGCTTATCAGCTAACCACTATTTTTTCACTAAACAGAGCCTTAGAGACTTTTTTTTTCCCTTTCCAAATGAGGCTTATATTAGGGACACTGTAGTACTTATTAGACATTATTACTAGTGTGTGGTTGTAGTTTTGGTTTGGATTTGTGTTTGAATTTCTGGAAAGAAGTTTAACGAAAGGAGGCAACACGTATGCTGCAAACCTAGTTGTGAAAAAGAAAGCTATATATAGCCGTAACATATTGAACAATTTGATGATAAAAGATACGTGTTCACTTGGGCAGAAAAAAGAAAATGCTGCGTTTGCTACAATCACATCTTGTGCCAAAGAAATTGAAAATTACTTTCCTTGAATGAAATGGTCAGGGCCTTGCCAAAACCTCTTCAGCTGTATAATAAAGGCTGTCAGCCATATCCGTATTAATAATGTTTTTTCTCTTTTGAGAAAAGAAGACATTGATTTGACGAAGTATCCAAAAGTATTAGGTACATATCCTATAGGATACCAGAATGAAATGTAACGGTGCATTTCATTTGGTTAAAATTGAGAGACAGGACATGACAAAATTTATTTTCTATGTTTTTATTTTAAAATAGTGAGATAGAATCTATGCTGTCATTAAAATAGTGATATTTAATCTATGTTGTCAATTGCGGCAAATAGCGCCTCTATCGTGCCAGAGCGTTACAGTGAGTGGCTGCCCCACACGTTGTGCCAGGTCCCAGAAGTGAGAAGCAGCCGTCGTGGCTAGATATCACAGAGCGGATTGTGCAGTTCATGGTGGTGCAACAGTTATATGGGTATCCTAAATACCCTTTAAATTTGATCTGTCATATGGGTATCCTAAACCCCATCCTGAACCTCTTTCTCGTTTTCTCTCATGCAAATTGACATTAAAAAAGTCTGTTACAGTGACTCTGTTTTCGGTTTTGATTTCTTTTTGTTTCTGTTTTGGCTATTGATAAGAATTTTGTTTGAGTTTTAATGTTTAGTTACTCTAAGCTTTAGAGGGTTAACTTGTTTGTTCCTTGAATTTTGTTTGTATTTACAAGAATGTTTTGCTCGTAAGACTTATGATTTTTCTAATTATGAATATTTCATGAGTTTTGTGTAATCTGTTTCATTTTTCAGCAATTTTGTTCATTAATATTAACTGTATGACTTGAAAAGAAAAATTAATATTATCAAGCATATAATACCTAAATATCAAATAGCTGTCATCCCGCAATCACATTCTGACATCGGCCGCTCTGCTATCTGGGACTGACAACATAGGATATAATAAGTCTAGAAATGAAATATAACATGAAGCTCTGTTTTTTTTACTCAACATAATACTATATTATATTTGTATCTCCTTCTAATCCTCTTGGGTGGGAAATAAATTTTGCTTAAATGATCTGTATCTTATTTCATTGTGGCTGTTGTACAGGAATATGACGTTGAAGACTCTGTTTTGCCACTTCAGCCATCAATTAATTATACTGCTCCTGAGATGGTGAGGAGCACCACTTCTTCAGCTGGGTGGTATTCTGATATTTTCAGTTTTGGGTGTCTTGCCTACCATTTAATTGCTCGCAAGCCGTTGTTTGACTGCCACAACAATGTAAAGATGGTAAATCCATATCTCTGTCGTCCTTTTTCATACACTGGTAATGACATCTGGAATAAATGAGCTTGGTGTCACATAAGAAACTTGAACCAGCAAAACTTATGGAAAGAGGTTTAATTTGGTCCCGATTAAATCTTATGTTTTTATGAACAGAAGTTTAATTTCAAAGATATTTTTCATCTGGGTTCTTATTTTTGCAGCTTTTGTTTATCATTTTCAATATGTAGACGCACTAAAATACCACCAGTATAATAATCGAAGTCAACGCTAAGAATTCTTGAAATAGGTTACTTTGACTTTTAAAGTTATTAGCGTTCAGAATTTTCTAAGTACGCAGTTGTGGGTTTGTGGTTATGGTTGCATGTGTCTACTCTCTAGTTGAGAGTATATTTTTTATTAATGATCGAATACATTTCACTAAATAGATAGGTTACTACTCTATATGTATTTAGATAGACAGAAAAAAATGTCTAAAATTTTATTACTTGATAACAATAGGCCTCACTATTTCATTAATTAGAAAGTAATAAGAAATTGTGATTTTGTACTATGCAGTACATGAATACCTTGACTTACTTATCCAGTGATGCTTTCTCATCTATCCCATCGGATCTGGTTCCTGACTTGCAAAGGATGCTCTCTTCAAATGAATCTTTCAGGCCAAGTGCAATGGATTTTACAGGTAAATATGGCTTGTCAATTCAATACATTTTCTTCATTCCCTCCTTGAATGAAAAAGAAAACAGTCTTGGCACCAAACAGTTGACAGGGTATCTTGGGGAGTATCTCAAACAAAACTTCTGTGGTTAATAAATTAAACTTCTGGTGTCTGATCTGAAGAGGACGGTCTCAATTATGTCAGATGTGGCGAGTGATAAATCTAGACTTCACTATTTATTACCTGTGAGTTGGTTATACAGACAGGATATTGTTAGGAGGGAGCTAGAACTTTAGAATATTAGGATCATTATTATGTTAGTAGCTTACTGATAATTATACAGTAACAAACGAGAATAAATAGGTGCAACTTTGTATCACATCACATCACATCCAGTATTAGTCTAATGTTATCCATATAGAATATTGTAGCCGCTCTCTCTTTTCCTCCTTTTCTACGTAAACTCTAACCCAGTCATATCAACACGACTTCAAAGTGGTACCGTTTTCAATGACATAATCCTGCCACTATTCCTCCATTTTTATTCTATTGTAGTTTCTAGTTGCTCTTTCACATTTTAAGATGTGCAGCAGCAATATATCTGGTCAAATCTTTACCAGATTACTAGATCAGGCTTGCGTTCGGGGAAAACTCAGCCTTGTCTTATCCCTCGTTATGCTGGTTTCATTTCTCCACGACTCATCTGTGGCTTCTTATGGAGCTGATATAATTGGTAAGGTGCGGATACGAAAGACACGGGTACAGTACATAGATTCTTTAAAACTAAAGATGGATACAACCTAAATACATCAACACTAAAAAAAGGGCAGCCCGGTGCACTAAAGCTCCAACGTGCAAAAGGTCCGGGAAGGGGTCCCACCATTTGGTGTATTGTATGCAACCTTGCCCTGTTTTTTACACAAGAGGCTGTTTTCAGGACTTGAACCCGTGACCTTTCAGTCACATGACGACAACTTTACCGTTGCGCCAAGGCTCCCCCTCTTAAATACATCAACACTAATTTATAAAAAAACATACATAATTTGGATAAGTGCATAATATTTGTACTGCGATGATGAAGTTATGGAGTTTTTGATAGAGGAGAGAAATAATAAAGACATAGATATGATTATGATTGATGATTCAAAAAGATTAAGAACTATTAGATGTTGAAGTTATGGGGTTTTTGGAAAAATTATTTCATTCATTAATATGTATGGATTTTTACTATTAGACATCTTTTATATTAACTTCAAATAAAATGAACTTTTATTATAAAATAAAAATATTTTGCCAAGCAAAAACTTACGCCAAACATACCCTAGTTGTTTTATCTCCCTGTTCTCATCATTCCAAAAACATTGTTTCCAAGTCTGGTTCACCTTAGTAAGAAAAAAAGTAGTTCACCTATAGACAACTATGATAACTCAAGAAGTCGGTCACCACCATCATCAAATGGATCATGTACATCTCCACTAATTTCCCACAACCACTTCTCGGTTTTAACATCCTCAAAACGGATAAAGGAGTATGTAGTCTGATTCCACACGCTACATGATCAACAATAATCAAACCTTATCCCACTAGATGTGGTCGGTTACATAGATCAAATGATGTCATAATGCTCTATTATATATCATACCTTTATCCAAACCAAGTCTTCATTGATAGTTTCTTCTATGAGAAGAACAAGACTATGCAAAGAGCTTTAAGGCAAGTATTTGTCGTCGAATCCCAGAGTATCGAAGAACATAATGCAGAGGAATTATGTTCAAATGGGAAATAATACAGAAGGATTATACATGTTCTAAAGTAGATCTAAAATAGTGCATTTTACATTATTTACAATATTTATTATGATTATCTTTACAGGATACCCCTAATTTTGCAGGCTCCCCATTTTTTCGGAATGACACTAGGTTACGTGCTCTGCGTTTCCTGGACCACATGCTTGTAAGAATTTTAATTTATCTTAGAATCACAATATCAATAACATGCAGAGTATTTAGAGGTGAATTTCTTAATGACGTGTCCTGTTTTCCTTCAGGAAAGAGATAACATGCAGAAGTCAGAGTTCTTAAAAGCATTGTCAGATATGTGGAAAGATTTTGATTCCCGGGTATTGCGATACAAGGTATGTTGTTTGGTTATGTGATATATACAGTGGCGGATTCAAAACAATTTAGTAGGAGTGGCAAGAAATTAGTTATCATATTTTTAAAGAGAAAATATTGGAGTAAAATCTCCAATTGATCTTGACAAAAAACACGAAGACTTCTTTGGTCTATGATAAATAGAAAGTACTCTTTTGACCGCTATTTCAAATTTGTGAGGATAAAATTGATATTTTTTTAAATTTCTCGGAAGTTTTGATACTTATTTCAAAGACTAATTTGATTCTATAGTTCATACAATATATTACAGTACGTTTTTGTAATTGAATGAGTAAAAATAATTTAGAATAGAATTAAAGGAAGAACAAAGGTAAATGTGTAAGAGAAAGAAAACCAGAGAAAGAGTATAACTAGAAACAACATTTTGTATTAGATAAAAATAAAAATTTGTTGGATCTAACAAAGAGAAAATTTAAATTGTGAGGGCAATTGCCCCTATTCCCTTTTGAGTGTATCTGCCACTGAATATTTATATTTTCATTTACTACTGTCAATCAATTTTATGTCAGTTCTCTTTCCTGGTATATAATTCTGTACACTCTTTCTCTGTCAATCATTTGGTAGTTAGTACTGTGCCCAATGATGACTTCAACAATTTTGGGTTTGAAATAAATTGAATATGTCAATATGGTTTTTGGATTGCATTTTGAAATTATGTGAAAC